>Ga0209390_10001658_pt1 | contig 42146 bp, 34 predicted proteins | sample BON01_FD_187212 | JGI IMG/M metagenome (GOLD analysis project Ga0209390, IMG submission 187212) | Freshwater microbial communities from Lake Bonney liftoff mats and glacier meltwater in Antarctica - BON-01 (SPAdes) (version 2) | ecosystem: Environmental > Aquatic > Freshwater > Ice > Glacier...
TCCGCTCCAATGGATCCTCGCGCGTCCTCCACGAATGGGGGGCCTTTTCCTGCTTCAGGACATCATCCTGCCGTAAATACTTCCGCGCCGTATTGCGCGCCATTCCTGACTTCTGTGCACTCATAATAATTGATTTTCCTTGGTTGCGCTCATACCTGAGCCTGGTGAGTTGGGTTCGTGTGACCACAACCCGAGGAAGCACCAGCCACCCCGCCCGGCGTCAAACCGCGAAACGCGATCCACCCCAAAAAAACCGCCCAACCCAAAGGGTCAGTTTTAATTGTCGTCAGGGGTCAATTATAGTTGTCGTTCTACACACCTCCTCATCAGCCTCAAGCCCAACCATACCCTGTCCGAGATCATGCAAGGACTGAAGGCCGACTCCTCAATATCGATCAAGGAAACGATCAGGCGTTCTGCCTTCGCATGGCAAAAGGGATACGGGGCTTTTACCGTCGGGTCGCCGGGATTAGAAAAAGTCCGTGACGACGTGCTCAACCAAGAAGAACGGCATCGAACCAAGTCCTTCAAAGATGAATACCTCGCGATGTTGAAGCAAGGTTTGGTGGAATTTGATGATCGATACGTCTGGTAGGGGCGGAAGATCATCTTGGAATTCTTGCGCCCCTGCCGGGGCGCCCTGCTTGTGCTTTCGTCCGACCCCGGGTTTCACCCGGGGCTACCTTCTTGGACCCCTCCGGGGATAAGATGCTCACTTCGTTGAGCCGCGACCACTCCTTGACGCGTATGGCCCTGGGGGGGCGCCAGAAGTGTCCGGTAGGATCAACACGATGGGTAGCCTCCGATTTCTGGCTTCCCTTCGGGACGCGGAACCTCTTGCGGGCCTGAGTCCGGGGGCTGCCGCTCCGCTGATCCCCGGCTACGTTCTGACGGCCCCTGCCGGGGTATTTTTTAGTCGGAACTTCGGGGACTTTTCACATAAGGAGAGCCTGCCAACTGAGATCCTGATGCCCGCCAAGGACCCTGAGACTGTAATCGAAAGCCTCGGTCGAATTTCCAGTGAGTGCGGTGCCAATCCCCCTCTCCCCATCAAACCACGAAAGGCGGGATTCCCTCGTCATTCCCAAGCCTTCCACCCCAAGAACAAATCCCAAGGGTCACAGGCAAAAAAAACCTGACCGCAGTGCGATCAGGTCTTTGGTAAATTGAATGAGTGGTTCGACTTGATTTGATTAGCGGCGGCGGCTCACGAGAGGAATGACGGCGGCGAGAAGTGCCAAGATTGCGCTGGAAGGCTCGGGAATGGCGTTGAAGCTCAGGCCAAGGTTTCCTATGACCATTTGCTCGTCGACGCCGCCTTCAGATCCGCCGACTCCGTTTGTGAGGTTACCGGTGATGACGATGGTGACATCTCCAGAACCGGAAATGGCGACATCATCGAATGCCGGGTCTTGGCCGAGATCGAAGAGAGAATCGTGACCCCATCCATCGGTGCGTTTGTCAATGAACTCGCTGCCATTCGTGTTATCCGTTGCCAAGCCTTGGAGGATGGCAGCAATGGGTGCGGATTCTCCGTAGCTGGCAGCCGGGCGTCCTGCACGGCCACCGAGGAGGACACTTGCGAGGTTTGTGCCGTTGACAGTGATGGTCAGGCCATCACCGTGTTCGGGGTCGATCCCTCCCCCTCCTCCGAGAAGAAGGCGGTCGATGCTGACGGTGTCAAAAGCGGCAACTCCGGTGAGGGAGAAGGTCGCGGTGAAGACGCTTCCAGCATCACTTGCGGCATAGATCCACTGGCCGGTCGCTCCGTGGGTAGCCGCTACATCAACGAAGGTGTGACTGGGGGCTGGTGGAGCTGTCGTTTCGTAAGCCTTGGTGGTGAAGCCGGAGAGGACTGCGGAGGTCGCGGTCCAGTCCTCGACGAGGGTGTGAACGACGGTTCCGAAGGCGGTCGATGCCGCAGCCGGAATGATCGCGAGGGTGACAAATAATTTACTCATATGCGTGTGTTTATTAAGCTAGGCTAAAGTAGTGACATTTTTGCCACAGCGGCACGAGCGTAAAATGGCAAAAAAATAAAATTGAGTGGATGAGGGATGAGGGATGAGGGATGATCGGGGCGCGGCTTGGGTCATTCCTTCCGGGTGGAGTTTGAAGCCCGGGACACTGAACGGAGGGGTTCTTCTTTTTGGTAATTTTTGAGGTCGGCCTGGAGCTGTCTCTTGAGGGGAGGAGAGGCGAGGTCGAGGGCTTTGGTGGCGAGATCAAGGGCCGTGGAGAAGTCGCCTGACTCGGCGGACGTGGCGGCGGCGGTGCGAAGGAAGAGGGCGTGATCGGAGCCAGGGGCTTTCAGGAGAGGAGTGACGAGGCGGAGTGCGAGCTGGGGGTTTCTGATGGAGGGGTCATCTGCGGTGGCGAGAATCCAGGCGATGTTATTCCGGGCCATGGAGTGGTTGCGATCAAGGCGGACTGCTTTTTCGTAGACCTGGATGGCGGAGTTCCATCGGCCGAGGGCCTGCATGGTGAGACCTTTGGAAAAGAGGAGGCCGACGTCGTTGGGGCTGAGGGCGAGGCCCGCCCGGGTCTCGCGGAGGGCGAGGTCGTAGTCCGAAAGGCGGAGGGCGGCGAAGATGAGAAGGTGTCGGTTTTCGGAATGGTTGGGTTCCAAAGAGACAGCCTTTTTGATGAAGGGGAGAGACTCGGTGAGTTCATCTTGATCGTAAAGAATACGGGCGAGGTCTTTATTGGACAAGAGGTGGTCGGGGTTGAGTTTGAGGGCCGCTTTGAGGGCCGTGATCGCGGGTTCGATCCGGTTGAGCTTGTAGTTGAGTCGGCCGAGGCTGAAATAGAGTTCGTGGATGGGGCGGGAGCGGTGTGGGGCGGTGCCGGCTTGGGCTGCGGCAATTTCAGATTCGAGGTAGTGGATGGCCTGAATGGTGAGACCTTCGTCGTGCATCTTGAGGGCGACTTTACCGGGGTCGGCTCCGTTGGGTGGTTTGAGCCAGCGAGCGGGAAAGGGAATGGCGGCGTTGTATTGCTCCTCCTCGCTGAGTGAGAGCAAACGGAGGTCTTGGATGATTTGTTCGGTGGAGACGGGGCCACGGTAGAGGGCGACGACGCGGTTCGAGGAATCGAGGAGAAAACTGGTGGGAGTGATCAGGGGGAGGTGGATGGCGGAGAGCGCTTGTTGAAAGGCGTCCATGGTGCCGACTTCTTCAGGGGCGAGGAGTTGAACCGGGAAGGTCATCTTGAGTTCGTCGATTTTGTTTTGGACGAGCTCTTGCTGTGAGTCGGAGTGGTCGAGATTGAGGAGAACAACTTCGATGCCCGCTTTTTCAAACTGATCCTGATGGGCGGTCCAGGAAGTGAGTTCTTGGTGGCAGCTTGGGCAGGTGGCGGACCAGAGGGAGACCAAGCGGGGGCTTTCGTTGGGGGGCGTGGTGAGAAGTGGTGGGAAGAGGGGGCGGTTTCCGATGACAAGACGGGCGGCATTGGTGAGCGGGGCGGCTTCGATGGCTCCGGCCTGGGGTGCGGGGCGCCCGTTGGGTGGGTTCCAGGGGACCGGGAGGGATCCCTCGGTGATTTTATAGAAGTTGCCGGGCCGGACATCTTCGATTTTTTGAGAATCTCCGCTGGGCCAGGAAATCGTGAGAGAGGAAATACGGTGGTTTTTCGGTAACCCGAAATGGAGCCAGGAGGACGATTGCGAAAAATAGCTTCCACCAGCGGTGAGGGAGCGCATTTGGGAATTGGACGTTCTGGCGGGACCGGTTGTGGTGAGGGTGGCGCGGGCACCAATGGCATTTCTGTTGGAGCGGGTTCCCGTGAGGTGGAGGGAGATGAATTGGCTCGTGGTGGACTGGTTGTTTTTGAGAAAGCGGAGGGTGGGAGCGGAGCGGTTGAGCATCCAGATGTCGAGATCTCCATCGAAATCCCAATCGACAAAGCCGAGGGCGCGGGAGTCATCGGGGAAATGGAATCCGGTGGCGGCGGAGACATCGGCGAAGCGCGGGGAGCCGTCATTGGCACCGAGATTGAGGAAGCAGCTGTTGGGTTCGCGGCCGCTAAGTGATTTCCCTTGGGCGAGAAGCCGGGTGACGGCGGCCCAGCCGATGAGGTAGGAATCGGGCATCGCGTCGGTGGCATTTTCTGGTGACTGCGCCGCGACCCGGCGCCAGAAGAAACTTCACAAGTCAGCGGGATCTTCTCCGGTCATGAAGCCGTTGGCGACAAGGATGTCCTCCCAGCCATCGTTATTGATATCGGCCATGCGGGAGGCCCAAGCCCAGCGGCCGAGGGTGGTGCCGGAGGTCTCACTGGCGTCGGTGAAGTGATCGCCCTGATTGATGAGGAGGGTGTTTCCGCGGCCCATGCGGAGGAAGTGATCGCGAGTTTCCTGAGTCGCGTCCTTCATGAATTGCGATTGGGTGGCGATGCGGTTTCCGGCGCTGGAAAACATGTTGCTGATGTAGAGGTCGGGTTTTCCATCGTTATTGGGATCGCCCCAGGAGGCGGACATTCCAGGGGAGAGATCCTCGGCTCCGGTTTGTGCGGCAACGTCGCTGAAGGAGAGTCCTTTTTCGAGAGTGGAGTTGTTTTGATAAAGATTGTTTCGTCCGAAGTCGTTGGCGACATAGAGGTCGAGGTCACCATCGTTATCGTAGTCCTCCCAGGTGCCGGAGAAGGACCAGCGGGTGTTGTTTTGGCCGAACCCTGCGGCGTCCGTTTGGTCTTCGAAATTCCATCCGCCGAGATTCCTGAAGAAGTGATTCCCGCCGCCATTATGAGCATCGTGCATGGGCTTTGGGATGTGGTGCTCGAAGTCGCCAAGGCCGCCCCAGACGCTTCCGTAGCCGCAGACGTAGATGTCGAGTAAGCCATCGCGATCAGGATCGGCGGCGGAGAGTCCGGTGGGAGAGCCTTTTGCGGGAACCGAAGCCCGTTTGGTGAAGTGGGCGGAGCCATCGTTTTCCATGAAGACGATGCTGTTGGGGATGTTCAGAACAAGATCGTTGTCGCCGTCATTGTCAAGATCCACGATGAGGGCGCAGCGAGTGTCGTTTGCCCAGTGGGTTCCGGATTGGCTGCTGTAGTCCTTGAGTTTTCCCTCGGGTGTTTGGAGGAGAAGACGATTGGTGATGCCTCCGGTTTGGCAAACGTAGAGGTCTTCGAGTCCGTCGCCATTGAGATCACCGACGCTGAGTCCGTTGTAGCCGTTTGTGGAAACGCCGGAGTCGCTATCGAGTTCGCGGGTCCACTGGGGGAGTCCTTTGGAGAACTGGCTCCTGACATCAGATCCGGGTGGCAGGAGCGAGGCAGCGGAGTCGACAAAGAAGGGTTCGGAGGAGGTGCGGGTGTGGTTTTCCTCGTAATGGAGGAGTTTGATTCCGGAGATCAAGGGTGGGTCGGATTGGGACCAGGTGATGAGCCATTCGGTGTTGATTTGGACAGCTGATCCGGAATCGCGATGGGCGTCGAGGAGGACGACGGCGCGGGTGTCGATGGAGGTTTCGGAAGGGGTGACGCGGACGATCTTGAATTTCGAATGTCGGTGGTCGTAATCGGCAAGGAGCTTGCCGAGGGAGGCAAGGACCGGGTAGGGTTCCCGGGCGGATGTTTTGAAATCCCGATCATTGGGTGAGCGCAGCACGGTGAAGTTGCCGTCCTCGTATTCGGTGGTGAGATCGGATGCGACAGGACGGAGGAAGGAGAGCTGGGGATCTTTGGTGAAGAGGTCGGGGAGCGAAGCATCGACGGGGACTTCGTGATCGGTGAGGACGGATCCGAGTTTTTTAAGTTGGGTGCCCGCATGTTCGCCAAAGGCTTCCGTGCTCCAGCCATCGGCTTCAGGGTCAACTCGCTCAAGTTCCGCCTTTAGTTTGGCTCCGAAGCTCGTGGGGTCGGCCTCTTGTGAGGCGAGGGCGCTTTCTTCCTTTTGAGTGCCGGCAACTTCCTTTTGTTTGCATGAACTCAGGCAGGCAACCACGAGTCCGAGACTGATTGAGGTTCGAATTGACGGAATCATTTTATAAAGTTCGCTGGCTTGGGGGAAAGGATAACCAACCGGGTTCCGATGGGCATAAAAAAAACGGCCGCCCGACGACGAAAGACTTTTTGAGGAAAATATCGGGAAAATATGCCAAGCATATCGCAAAGGTGATCGAAGCCGGGTGCAAAACCGTCGTCGGTCGCCGCATGAAGCAATCGGGAATGTTCTGGGGAGAGGTCGGGTCGGAGGCCCTCCGGGGTCGAAGAGAAGGTCTTCGTTGAACATTCGAATGACCCAATCACGATCCTGATGGGCATTTTCCTGCTTCTTCACTCCAAAAGTGTGCGCCTGATCCTCGGCATACCGAGCGCCATCGAGCCAGTGTCGCCTCCAACGTTCGCCATAATGGGGAGAGTCCAACCGTGAATCAACAAGCTTTGCGACAGCGGAATCATGATCCTCTGCAGAGGCCTTCAGGAACTCGTCCACTTGCCGGGGAGTCGGAGGCAGCACCCGCAAATTGAAGTAAATCCGGCGAACCAAGACTTCTGGTGAGGCCGAGGGAACTGGGCTGAGTTGAGGCACCTCCATCTGCGGGAAAATGGAGCGATCAAGTTCGGACCGTCCCCATTTTGAATCAATCACGGTGGGCAGGTTCGGCTTTTGCGGGGCCTGAAATGCCCAGTGATCCGATGAGTCAATGGTCGTGCTCTTGAGGGGCGTCGCCGAACGCTCCCGCGGGTCAACTGCACCCATTCCAATCCATCGGGAAAAGTAAGCTACCTGAAGATCCCGGTGACCGGGCCAGCGTTTTCCTTGTCGGGGCCGGCCATGCGGAAGGGACGGTTGCTCGGGGAGTTAATGACTTCGGTGTGATCAAGGCCAAGGCTGTAGGCGATGGTGGAATTGAGGTCATGGAAGGTAACTGGATTTTCGATGACGGTCCGGGCGTGTTCGTCTGTTTTGCCGTAGACGAGTCCCCCTTTGACGCCGCCCCCGGCGAGGAGGCTGGTGAAGGCTCCGGGGTGGTGGCTTCGTCCGTTGAGATGTTCTTTCTGGATCTCCGGGGTCCGGCCGAATTCCGAGCTGAGGACGACGAGGGTGGAGTTCAGCAAACCGCGTTCCTTGAGGTCGGTGATGAGGGAGCTGTAGGCGGAGTCGAGGAGTTGGCAGTTGGCCTGCACTGCGGTAAAATTGTCGTAGTGGGTGTCCCAGCCGCCGAGGGTAACTTCGATGAAGCGCACGCCGTGTTCCACGAGTCTTCTTGCGAGGAGGCAGCCTTGGCCGAAGGAGTCGCGGCCGTATTGGTTCCGGAGGTCGGGGCTTTCTTTGGTGAGGTCAAAGGCGGCGAGGTCTTCGCTCTTCATGACGCGGACCGCTTCGTCGAAAAGGGTGCCGAAGTTCCTGGCATTGGGGGAAGGGTTTTCGCGGTGGAAGCGTTGGTTGACGGCGTCGGCGAGGCTGAGGCGTCGCTCGAAGTCTTCTTCGCTGACGGAGGGATGCCTGCTGGTTCCTTCCAAGCCCTTCTCGGGATTTGTGACGACGGCGGGGGCGAATTTGGCCCCCATCCAGCCAGCCCCGATCATGTTGGCGGGGCTGTTCACGGCGATGTATCCGGGGAGGGTGGCGTTCTCGGTGCCTTTCAGCCGGTTGACCCAACTCCCGATGGCGGGGTGAACGATGGTTCCGAGTTGCTCGTAACCTTTATGGAGGATGTAGCTGGCCTGGTCGTGATCTCCCTGCTTCGATTGCATCGAGTGGACCGTGCAGACCTCCCGCATGATTTTGGCGGTCCGGGGGAGGTAGCTGGCGATCTGGAGTCCGTCGGCAGTGGTGGGAATCCCTTTGACGGGACCCTGGACGTCCTGGCCGGGTTTGAGATCAAAAGTGTCGAGATGGCTCATTCCTCCCGCCATGTTGAGGAAAATGACGTTGGTGGCGGCGTTCGCTCTTGGCGGCGAGGCCTGCTCACCGAAGGCTTGGGAGGCGAGGGATCCTCCGAGCATGGGGGCGAGGCTGACGCCGAGGAATTTGCGGGAGGCATCGCGCAGGAATTCGCGACGGGAGAATTCATTAGCGAGGTTGGGAGGTGGTGAGGTCATTAGTGGATGAAGAGAAATTCAGGAATGCAGACGAGGGCGGAGATGATGTTGGTGAATCCTTTGACTTTCCGTTCATCGAGTTCTTGGGCGCACAAGGCTCGCTCGTGGGCGGTGGGTTCGCGGGTCAGGGCAGATTGAAAGAGAAGGGCTCCCTTGTCCTCGCTCGTGCCGGGGCCTTGGAGGATCTTGCGGATCACGGTATCCTCCGGGTTGGCGACAATTTCTTGCGTGGCTCCGTTGAGCATTTGAAGGGTCTGGGTGAGGCTGCCTTCGTTGGTTGCTCCGTCGATGCTGATACGGTCGGATTGGCCAAACTTCTGGAGGAAATGATTGGGGTCTGCGGGGCTGGGAAGTTCCGAGGCCCGGGCGGTGCCGAGGATTGCGGAAGTCATGAGGCGACCGTGTCCCGCGATGTAGGTTGGGGGCCGGGGCTCCGGGGCCTCGGGGCCGGTGCCGTCGCGTGCTTCGTCATACTTCATGATGATCCAATCCTGGTATTCCTTCACCGTCTTGAAGGAGTGGACCTTCTCGATAATGTCATCGAGACGACCGAGGTAGCGACCGTGAAGGTAGAGGTATTCCATGTTCTCGATTCGTTGGACTGACTCCGGATCTTCGAGAACAAGGGTGACCAGAGAATCCCAAATTTGTTCGGCGCTCATTCGTTCAATGGGCCGACCAAGCAGCCCGTGGAACGAGGTTTCTATGTCCGGTGCGGATTTTACGGCGAAGGCCTTGGTCAGCATGAGGGTTTGCTGGAAGGCGCGGAGGTCGTAGTCGTAGTCCCGCATCAGTTTTACAAGGCCGCTGCCGAGGGCACCCATCACGGGATCTTCGGGGTCGAGAAATTCTTCGTTGTCATTTTTGTGGAGTTTCGCGCCCATCACACGCAGCCACATCCGGGCGGCGATGGAGCCTGCGAAGGTGGGGTTTTCGTCTCCCACGACCCAGGCCGCGAATTGTTCGAGGCTGTCGGGAGTGTGCTTCTTTGGGTCGAGGCGCACTTTCCCACCGAAGGGGGTCCGCCCTTCCACCAGCTCGCCGGGATCGCCGTCAGCGTATTGGTAATCATCGGGGAGCGTGATGCGTCCGGAACCCTTGCCGGGTTCGATGCCACTGGCGGCATACTGCCCGATGGCGTCGCTAAAGAAATGGAGGTGATGAAGCCCCGGGACATTGTATTCGTCGGAGGAGGACATGTTGATGAAAAGTCCCCGTCCGGTCAGGAAGTCGAGTCGACCGTAGTTGCTTTTGCCGTGGGTGAAGGCGGCGAGATTGTAGAAGTCGATCCGTTCCCATCTCGAGTCGGGGTCGTCGTGGCATTGCGCGCACTCCATGCGGATCCCCAGGAAGGCCCGCAGGGTGTTGGCGGAGTTGTCGAGGGGCATGCCGATATCCCGGGTATAGTAGTGGGAGGCTCCCGAGCCGGTCCAGCCATTGCCACGGGCGGAAAGCAACTCCCGGGTCATCGCTTTCCAGCTTCTGTTTTCGCGCACGGCCCGCCGCGTCCAGTTGATGAGCGGAGTGTTTGAGCTGAAATATCCGCCCTGCAGCTTCACCTCGTCGAGTCGCAGGTGATCATACCACCAGTTGTTCATGTGACTCTCGTAGCCCTTCGATTGATACAGTCGGGCAACGAGTCGGTGGCGTTTGTCGGCGGCGGGATCGTTCGTGAACTCCTGGATCTCGGCGAGAGTCGGGATGCGTCCGATGGCGACCAGCGCGGCGCGCCGAAGAAAGGTGGCGTCGTCGACGGGAGCGGGTTCGCTTTTCGCGGAGCTTTGGAGAACGGAGCTGATGAGTTCGTCGAGGCGCGCGGCTTCTTTGGCCATCTCCCCGGGAGTGATCTCGGCAGCAGGAAGCGCGGGAGCGAGGAGCAGGACTCCGAGTGCCACGAGCCAAACAGAAGACAAGAACCGAATCATATCTTGGGATTACGGGAATGCCTCGCCCCAGTTTTCATGATTCTGAAATTTCGGGCTCCTACCCATATCAGTATCAATAGAAAGCGTTCCTTACTTTGCCTCGGGCTCCTTTTTTTTGGCAGGCACGATGAACGCCGCTTGCTTGAGGTCCTTCTTGATTTTCAGGAAGATGCGATGCCCGTTGGCGGAGTGCGTGGGGAACCCGCAGGCGAAGGAAAAGTCGCCAGCCTCATCCGGGGTGAACTCAAACTTCTCGACCTTGCTTGTCGTCCCCAGGGTATTGGGCTTGGGGGTGGTGGCACCGTCAAAGTAGGGCGTATCGCCCAGGTTGATCTTACGCTCGGCAGCGTCTTCCTCAACGACCATGACGCTGTGAGGGACATCACTGTTGTTGCAGAAGGTGACCTTAACCTTCCAGCCGAGCGGGATTTCATAGCCACCCTCGCTCTTGGAGACCCCGTTGAAATTCATGCCATAATTTGATTTATCAAAAGTCGCGATGATGAAGACCTCAGCCTCTTTTTTCCCGGCATCCTGCTTTAAAAACACCGGGTTATTAATCTCACCTTTGGGCAGGACGGCGCAGCAACGCCCGACCGCTTCTTGAGCGGCTTCCTCGCCTTTCTTTTCTGCGGGAGGAGTGGCAAGGGCGCACGAAAAAGGAATGGTAGCGAGCAAGAGGGTAAGAGCAGCGTGAGTTTTCATGATCTTGGAGATTATTAGGAAAGAGGATAACAAGTGACGCACCCCGCAGGAAACGGGATGCCTCGGTCGAGTGTGAATTGGAATGATTACTAATCAAGGGGGATCATCTCGGCACCTTCAGGCACCTTGTCGGCTTCCACCATCATCCAGAGGGCTCCCCGTGCATTGTCGGCCGGCTTGACCGGGCCACCGTAGTTCGCGTGGGCGGTGGTCATATAAAGAGTGCCGTCTTCACCGGCACCCGAGCCCGTCGGCATGAGCGACGTGTTCAGGAGTTCCTCCATGGCCCACTTGCCCCCCTCGGTGTGCTGCATTCCCCAGATCTTCCCGGAACCCCAGTCACCGACAAAGTAGGTCCCATCAAGCGATGGAAATTTCGTTCCGCGGTAAACACCCAGCCCGGTGACACAGATGCCCTCGCCCGCATGGGTGTATTCCCCGATGGGAAGCACGCCGACTTGAGGCGCGTTTTTCAGACTCGCAGGGAACGGCTGGGTCCCGCACATGAACTTCCAGCCATAGTTCTCACCGCCCTTGGAACCGGCGGGTTGGAAATTGATTTCTTCCCAGTGGTTTTGACCGACATCGGCAATGTAAAGATCGCCCGTTTTGCCATCGAAATGCATCTTCCACGGGTTGCGAATCCCGTAGGCCCAGATCTCGGGACGCGCTGTCGGGTGGATTTTTGCAAAGGCTTCCTCGCTGACACCAAAGAGCACCATCAAGGTCTTCGGAGTCACGAAAGGGTTGTCTTTGGGAATCCCGTAGGCGCGATCCGGAGTGGAAGTGTCCACATCGATACGGAGGACTTTCGCCAGCAAAGTGCTGAGATCCTGTCCGGCTCCTAACACGTCGCCCTCCCAGCCACCGTCGCCGGAGCCGATGTAGAGATATCCGTCTGGTCCAAAAACGAGTTCACCGCCATTGTGGTTCGCATACGGTTGCTCAATCTGCATGATCACGCGGGATGTCTTGGGGTCGGCTTTGTCAGGATGATCCTTGTCGACCTGATACTCGACGATGAAGGAGTCGCCGTTGAACCACATGTCCGAGTAATGAACATAAAATTTCCCGTTCTCCTTGAATTTGGGATGAAACTCAATGTCGTAAAGACCCTGCTCAAGAAATGAACTCACGGTGGTGTCGGAGATGTCCAGAAAGGGACGCTTGAGGATTTTGCCATCCTTGAGAACACGGACAACCCCATGGCGTTCGCAAATAAACATCCGCCCGGTGCCATCATTGGCGGAGGCCACATTGATGGGATCAATGAGATCTCCTGCCACCTTGACAATCGCGATTTTCACGGGCTTGGGTAATTTTGTCTTCCCCGGCTGAGCGACGTCTTCTTTCTTCGCGGGCACCTTGATGGATGCTTCCTGGGCCGCGACCGGAGCAAAGCCCAGGACGACGCCCATCGCAGCAGCGCCGGCGAATTGAATGCTTGTTTTTTTCATAGTTTGTTTGGTTTGTTTAGAAGCTAGGTTTTGCAACGAGGGATTCCTTGAGCAAGAATTTGGGGATGGGCATGAGGTAGAGCAAGTCGGAGAGCAAAATCTCGAAGGTAAAGCCTGGCCAAATTGAGGTTGGGATACAAGCAGGATGTTCCAATCTGCTGAGACAGAACGACGCGGGTCTTCCTCGGAGCGGTTGACGGTCTCGATGGGCGCTCAGGCCAAAACCCACATCGTCTTCACGGCGAACGAGCGCTCTAGTGGATGGGTCGTTAAGGAACTCATTCAAGAAAATCGCATCCTCTGGACCCAGAGAAGGGAGTCCAGTGGGAGCCGCCACGATGGACTCTTAGCGCCCTTTGCGCTTGAGCTTCAGCATCGCCTCCGACTTCGCAAGGACCGCCTGAAGAGCGGCAAATTCGTCGTGATCGACGTTGGTCCCGGCCAAGGCATCCTGGGCGCGCTTCATCGCCTCTTCGACCTTGGCTTCATCAATCGCAGCCTCGCCAATCGCGAGGTCAATCAGGACCGAAACCTTGTCGTCGGCCACTTCCACGAAGCCCTCGCCCACCGCAAGTTCCTCGATCTTGCCGTCCTTGAGGTAGCGGAGCGATCCGGGCTGCAGCGGTGCCACAAGGGCCGCGTGCATGGTCAGAATCCCCATCTCACCCTCACTTCCGGGAAGATAGACGTCATCGACGGTGTCGGAGAAAATGGTCTTTTCGGGAGTTACGATATCGAGCTGAAAGGACATAAGCGTAGTTTGTTTAGTGATTTGAGCTTTGGAGCGGTTGAGGCGTGAAGTCCTTTGCGGATTTCATCGCCTTGGCAGCTTTGAATGCAATATAAATTCCATTTTTAGCAATGCCATGATCTTCCATAGGTTCCAATTCGTTCAAAATCAGAGTTTCGACAAGTCTCAAGGTTGCTTGGTCCAAGCAAGCGTCATTGGGTGCCTCGATTCGTAAAAACTCATTCAGAGTCGATAGACCCGCTCTCACCGCGCAACCCGCAATAGCACAACCATAGAGTTCATGAAGACTCTGGGCCAGAAACCAGACGTGCCACGAAACAGTTTTATAAACCTCTCGGCTTCCCTCGGTCAGTTTGAGTTCCCTGACGTGCTGGATATGGTGATTTGTTGCCTTCTGCAGGGAAGAGTGAAAACACCGCGCAACATTCTCTTTAATCTGTTTTGACTGAAGATCGTTCTTCACGAGTTCCTCGTCGAGAAATTCAAACAAACGCTTCTGACCTGCTGTAACAATTTTATCGTTGTCCATAGGTCAAAGCTCGAAACTCCCTCAAAAAAGCGGCTGCGCTTTAGCGTTCGAGGATTTTCAGAAGTTCCGCATACACCTCCTCAGAAGTGCTATTCGTAAGACCAGCGGGGACGTGAGGATGCTGTCGAATCTCTTCTTTCTCAAAGCGCGCCTTTGCCTGTCTGTAGAGGTCCTTGACCTCATCAAGGGTGGCTGGACGGTATTCTTGGATTACTTCAGTCATGGAAATTTTTGATAGGTTACACTGGTGGGGAACGAAAGCTAGAGAAAAAAATCCCTGAGTCAAGTCTCCGTTTTGACGTCAATTTCTAACCTTTGTCGACAGAGTCGATGCCCGCCTTCATGTAGAAGTTGGACTCGGGCACCTTGTCGTGCTTGCCTTCAAGAATTTCGGCAAAGCCTTTCACGGTGTCCTCAATGGAGCAAAGCACGCCGGGAACGTTGGTGAAAATTTCCGCAACGAAGAAGGGCTGGGTGAGGAAACGCTGGATCTTACGAGCGCGGAAGACGGTCATTTTGTCTTCGTCAGACAGTTCGTCCATTCCGAGAATGGCAATGATGTCCTGAAGGTCTTTATAGCGCTGAAGCACGAGCTGAACGCCACGGGCGACCCGGTAGTGCTCTTCGCCGACGATTTCTGGCGCAAGTGCCGAAGAAGTGGAAGCGAGAGGGTCAACCGCCGGGAAGAGAGCCTGCTCCGCAAGGGAACGCTCCAGCACCACCGTCGCGTCAAGGTGGGCGAAAGTATTGGCGGGAGCGGGGTCGGTCAGGTCATCGGCAGGAACGTAAACGGCCTGGATGGAAGTAATCGATCCCTTTTTGGTGGAGGTAATGCGCTCCTGAAGCCCGGCCATCTCCTCGGCGAGGGTCGGCTGGTAACCCACTGCGGACGGAGTGCGGCCAAGTAGTGCGGAGACCTCGGAACCGGCCTGGGAGAATCGGAAAATGTTGTCCACGAAGAGAAGGACATCCGAGCCATCTTCGTCACGGAAGTGCTCGGCCATCGTCAACGCGGAAAGCGCGACACGGAGACGGGCGCCCGGAGGCTCGTTCATCTGACCGTAACAGAGGGCCACCTTGGAACCGGGGGCGAGAACAGGGTTGCCGTTTTCATCGAGCTTGGGATGACCCTTCTCGTCCTTCTCGGTCGCGATGACGCCGGACTCGATCATTTCCCAGTAAAGGTCGTTCCCCTCACGGGTCCGCTCACCCACTCCGGCGAAAACGGAGAAACCACCGTGCGCTTTGGCAATGTTGTTGATGAGTTCCATGATGACCACGGTCTTGCCCACACCCGCACCACCAAACATGCCGCCTTTACCACCCTTGAGGAGGGGGCAAATGAGGTCGATCACTTTGATCCCGGTTGGAAGAATTTCGGTCGTTGCGGACTGCTCGGTCAAAAGAGGCGCAAGACGGTGAATCGGAGACGTCATCTCCGGGTCTTCGAGAGCGAGATGATTCTCGTCAACGACGTCACCGGTCACGTTAAAGATCCGGCCGAGAACCTGCTTCCCAACGGGGACTGCAATTGGCTTACCGGTGTTGGTCACGCTCATTCCGCGCTTCAAACCTTCCGTCGTGCTCATCGCCACGCCGCGAACCCAACCGTCACCGAGGTGCTGCTGGACTTCGAGCACCAGCTTGGTGGCGACTCCGAAGAGGTCGTAGTTCAGCTCGAGAGCGTTGTAGATCTCAGGCAGCTTATCTGCGGACGAGAAGTCAACGTCAACGACGGCGCCGATGACTTGGACGATGGTTCCTTGGTTGCTCATGGTGTGGGAAAGATGGAAGTTTTCAGTTGGAAGTTTTCAGTAGCGGGACTGAGGAGAAATGCGGAAATTTCAAAATACGAATCACTCCATGGCCTTCATGGCGGTGGTGATTTCGAGAAGTTCGGCGGTAATGGCGGCTTGGCGGGCCTTGTTGTATTCCAGGGTGAGGTCCTTGACCATGCTCTTCGCATTGTCGGTCGCGGCCTTCATCGCCACCATGCGAGCGGAGTGCTCGGAAGCGCGGGCTTCCACAAGCATCTGGTAAATCTGGAAATTAATGTAGAGAGGAAGAAGCTTGTCGAGAACACCTTCAGCACTGGGCTCGAATTCGTAATCGGTGCCCAACCCGCCTTCATTTTCGGTCCCGCCAATCCCGTCCTTGCCGACACCTTCATATTCCTGCTTTTCTGCCAGACCCGAAGCTTTGATCGGAAGGAGTTGGCTCACCCAGGGAGTCTGGGTCAGGGTGCTGATGAAGTTGTTGAAGGCGACGGAAATCTTGTCGTATTCGCCACTCAGGAATTTCTCGGTGAGGAACTTGGCAATCGGCTTGGCATCATTGAAAGGAACTGGATCGGCGACTTCCCAGTCCGCCACGATTTTCTTGCCGGTCTTGGCGAGACTCTGCCGGACCTTCTTTCCAGAAGTCACGTATTCGGTATCCGCTGCCGAGGCTGCGATCACTTTCTTGTAAAGGTTGGTATTCAACCCTCCGCAAAGACCACGACCGGTTGAAATCACAAGCATGAGCTCCTTGTTACCCTCGCGCTTGGCGAGAAGCGGGTGGGACTCTTCCTCGGTATTGGCCTTCAGATTGACAAGGACCTTGTTGAGCTTGTCGGCATATCCACGACCAGCGATTGCCTGGTCTTGGGCCTTCTTCATCTTCGCAGCAGCCACCAGCTCCATCGCTTTGGTGATTTGCGCGGTGCTCTTGACCGACTTAATGCGGCGGCGGATGTCACGAAGGTTAGCCATTTTCTATGTCAAAAGAGTGAAGATTGGGAACATGTCGGAGATTTACTTCCAGCCGCCTTTGAAGTCCTCGAGAGCCGTCTTGAGGCCTTCGCTGATTTCGTCGCTGACGGCTTTCTCGTCGGCAATTTTCTGAAGGAGATCAGCCTTGCGGGTGGTGAGGAATTCCTCCAAAGCACCCTGGCACTCCTTGACGCGGTCAACCGCGACGTCGTCGAAGTGACCGTGCTGCATGGACCAGAGGACGGCCACTTCCATCTCCATGGAGAGAGGAGCATACTGGTTCTGCTTGAACAGTTCCACAATCCGCTGACCACGGTTGATTTTAGCCTTGGTTCCCTCGTCGAGGTCGGATCCGAACTGGGCAAAGGCCTGGAGTTCGCGGAACTGGGCCAGGTCGAGCTTGGTCGTTCCCGCCACTTTCTTGATTGCCTTGGTCTGGGCGGCCGATCCCACCCGGGACACGGAGAGGCCCACCGAAATCGCAGGGCGTATCCCCTGGTAGAAGAGGTCGGTCTCAAGGAAGATCTGACCGTCGGTGATGGAAATCACGTTGGTCGGAATGTAGGCGGACACGTCACCCGCCTGGGTCTCAATAATGGGAAGGGCGGTCAGAGAGCCACCCCCTTCTTTATCAGAAAGACGGGCGGAGCGCTCAAGAAGACGCGAGTGAAGGTAGAAAACATCACCAGGATAGGCTTCACGACCGGAAGGGCGGCGAAGAATGAGCGAGACCTGACGATAAGCCACCGCCTGTTTGGAAAGGTCATCAAAGACGATGAGAACATCCTTACCCTGGTCCATGAGATACTCGGCAAGGGCACATCCGGAGTAGGGGGCAAGGAACTGGCTGGTGGCTGAATCGGAAGCGGATGCGGCCACAATAATGGTGTTGTCGAGCGCGCCGGCCTCTTCAAGAATGGTCACCGTGCGAGCCACGTTGGACTGCTTCTGACCAATCGCGACGTAGACACAGTAGACGGGCTTGTGACCCTTCAGGCGACCTTCGGCAGCGGCCTTGTTCTGGTTTGCCTGGGAAATAATGGTATCGATCGCAATGGTCGTCTTACCGGTCGAACGGTCACCAATGATGAGCTCACGCTGACCACGACCGATGGGAATCATGGCGTCAATGGAAGCGATCCCGGTCTGAAGAGGAACAGAAACCGACTTACGCTTAATAATGCCGGGAGCAATCTTCTCGACAGGATAGCGGGTATCCGATGCGATATCGCCCTTGCCATCGATCGGTTGAGCGAGGGTGTTGACGACGCGGCCCAGGAAGGCTTCACCGACGGGAATCGAGAGAAGCTTGCCGGTGGTCTTGCACTCCATGCCTTCGGTGATGTGCTTGCCATCGCCGAGGAACACCACGCCGACTTCGCCTTCCTCAAGGTTGAGAGCGAGCCCGGTCAGTCCGCCGGGGAACTCGATCATCTCGTTCAACTGCGCGTCGCTCAGCCCTTCGACTTTAGCGACTCCGTCACCCGTTTCGCGGACGATTCCGATGTTGGTTTTTTCAACAGACGTGCTGACGTTGTTGATTTGGGATTCCAGTTCCTGGAGGATGCTGCTCATGACAATTTGGTGAGAGAGAGTTTTCGGTTAGAGGGAGTCGGCGAGACGTTGGAGGCGGGCCTTGACGGAGCCGTCAAAGACATCGTTACCCACGCGGACGCGCAGGCCACCCAACAACTCGGGGTTTGTTTTGAAATCAAAATTGAGGTCTTCGCCATACTTTTGGCGAAGTGAGGTCTGAAGAGATACAGCGGTGGCCTCATCGAGCGCGGTGGCGCTTTCGACCGTGACCTGCTTCCCGGCAACTTCGGCGCGAATGAGCCGACGGAGGGCCTGGAGCATCCCGCGGTAGTCACGGGGCTTTTCCGTCGTCAGCTTCGTAATCGCGAGACGCAGGTGCTCCTCGTTCATCTGTCCGCTCTGGGAACAGAGACGGAAGATGCGGCGGGCAGTGCTTTGGGCGACTTTGGAAACTTTCATCGGGGACTTCGGGAAAGAGGGAAATTAGTTTTGCACGCTGGTAAGCGCTTCCTCGCTGATGCGCTTTTGATCGCTATCGTCGAGGGTTTTGCCGGTGACCTTGGAAGTGGTGGCAATCACGAGGCGCCCGAATTCCTGTTTGAGTTCGGCTGACATGGCAGCGCGCTCGGCACGGGCAGCCTCCTGGGCCTTGGAAAGGATGGTCTTGGCCTGGGTGACCGCTTCCTGGGCTTTAAGCTCGGAGAGCGCGGTGGCGCTGGTCTTGGCTTCGGCGATGAGACGCTTGGCGTCGTTGTTGGCATTTTCGAGAAGAAGGGCCTTCTCTTTTTCGCTGTCGGCGAGCTTCTGCTCGATCTCGACCAACTTGGCTTCTCCATCGGCAATGCGACCACGTCGCTTGTCGAGTATCTCCTGAATGGGTCCGAAGGCGAACTTCTTCAACACAAAGAGCACGAGAATAAAGTTAATGAACTGGGCAATAAAGAAAGGCCAGTTCACGCCGAAGGTTTCGAAGAAACCTTGCTCTGCTCCAGAGGATGCGAGAATCGAGATCATTGTGTGGAAAGGTATGAAAGAAAGGGAAAATTAAGTGCTGCGGTCGTGCCGCAGCACTTAATTGAAGTTTTGGATAAAATCCGCTGCTACTAGTAGCTTACAGCGAATGCCGTGAGGATGAAGAGACCCTCGATCAGAGCAGCAAGAATGATGGAGATCACGAGAATGGGAGTCGCTGCACCGGGGTTACGTCCGGTTGCTTCAGCTGACTTCGATCCAAGGATGCCGATTCCGATTCCGCCACCGAGGGCTGCGAGTCCGACTGCAATTGCTTTTAATGTTACCATTGTATTAGTTGGTTTTTTGGTTTTTCCGGAAGTCCCCACGGTTTTCCCATGGTCAGACTTCCAAAAGTATTTAGTGATGCTCTTCGTCTCCGTGGTCGCACATAAGCTTGAGAAAGACCGCGCAGAGCAGCGTGAACACCAGCGCCTGAACCAGCCCGACGAGGAGTTCCATAAAGTAGAAGGGAAGAGCGGGAAGGAAGGCGAGCCACTTGGGAACAAGTCCCATGAGTCCCTCAAGGGTCTGCTCGCCACCGTAGATGTTTCCAAAAAGTCGGAAGCTGAGAGCAACTGGGCGAATGAAGATCGAAAGAACCTCCAGGATTCCGACAAGGAAAAACATGACGATCATGCCCACTCTCATGAATCCACTGAAGTCGCCTTTGGGTGAAAAGATGTGTGCGAAAAAATTCTTCGTTCCGATTTCAGTGAAAGACCAGTAGAGCCAAAGCGCGAAGAACGTGAGTGACATGGCACCCGTCATGTTGAGGTCGGCGTTACCTCCGCGAAGAAATCCCACGATGTGACCATCGCCATGATCGCGATAGATCGTTCCCACCCCGGGGATCAGCGCGAGATAGTTCACCGTGAGGATCAGCATGAACGTCGCACCGAAGAACCAGAAGGTCCGCTTGACGAGGTGATCTCCAAGAATGTTTCTGAAGAAGTCATAGAGACTCTCAATTAACCATTCGGCGAAGTTTTGCACTCCGGTAGGCACAATTGACATTTTTTTTGTAGCCACTCGACAAAAGAAAATGATGAGTCCGGCAGCAATCCAAACCATGATCATGGAATTGGAAATCCACGATAAAACGGTCCCATTGAACGGCGATTCAGGATAAAGAGGCAGTTGATGCCCACCGTCTCCTGCGGCCAAAACGGATGGTGCTGTCGCGACCAACGCGAAGACCATTAGAAAAGTGGATCGGATAAAAGAGGACATTGCTGACCGCCCAAGACCTTGGGACGAGGCCGATTTAGCGAGAGCGAAGGTTTCGCGCAAGTTTTCTTTGTGAAAAATTTCACAAAGTCCGATTTTCTCTGCCCTTCCAACGATTTCAGCAATTAAGTAGGATTCCAAAGAATCGATTCTTTAGCCCTTAATTTTCAGTGAGGATACGGAAACCCAGATCACTCCGGCGAACGTCGCGATCATCGAGCCAGGCCCGACTCCCGACCCCTTGACCGGGATCAAGAAATGATCCACCCATCGCCACGGGCTTCTTGGGACTGAGCTGCAAGGCCGGATTCACTTCCACCTGAAGAGTCCATTCCCGAACGCTTCCAGCCATCCCCATTACCCCGGCACCTGTTGCATCTTCCGATGCGGAAGCAACCGGTCCCCAATCGGAACCCGCCACAGGAGCACCTTCATAATGAGCCGCCGCCGCCCACTCATTCATGGTCGGCAGCCTCGAACCGTTCCATTGGGTAAAAGCGTAGGCATCCCACCAATCAATCCCCATCACGGGGCAATCGGTCGACATTTTGCGACCCTCCCATTCCTCGTTCTTGACCGCCGCCGTCCAAAGTGCCTTCCAGTCATCCGGACGATGGTTCTTCTTTCGGTTGGGCTGATCCGGATGACGGTATTTTTCGAGGTTTCCGGACTCCAGGAAATCGCGGTATTCGGAAAGAGTGACTTCATTCCGGTTCATTTTGAAGGCGTTCCGAATGCGAACCTTGACACCACCTGCGAATTCATAATCCCCCATGGGAATCTCGATCCAGATCGCTTCAGCTTGATCTTCAACATCGGGAGCCGGCTTTTGCGCGGTGTTCTTAATGAAAAAAAAGACGAGGGCCCCAATCAACCCCAAACCCGACACCAGTGCCCAGACTGCAGCCGGAATCTTGATCGGCTTCCGGGGAGGCGCGAGCGGCGGAGGCGGTGCCCCGGGGACCTGACCGGTGCCCTCCAACTGCTCGCGCACCTGGGTGCATAGCGAGAGGATTTGCTGCCAGGTCAAAGGCACCTCCCGGTCAAAATCCGCCATAAATCCCAACAAGGATTTCATCCGCGTGCCTCCCGGCTCACCTTCCTTGATCATTTCATCGAGAGCCGCGCCGAGAAGGTGCTTGGCTCTCGCATTCACGGTCTCATCGCGCGGTCCGTTGATCGAAAGATTCATCATCCGGAGGCGGGTCCCGTTTTCCAAAATGAGGTGGTGGAGGCCAAGCTCGACCATGGCAATTTTCTCATTTTCGAGGTAGCACATCGCCGAAGCGACCTGATGAAGCAACTTCACCAACTCCACCGGGGCAAACTTGGCTCCTTGTTCGTAAAGGGCCTCAAGGTTCTCGCCCTCCAGTCTCTCACGGGCAAAAAAGGTGCCCTCCGCATTCGAAACCGCTTCGTAGACCGTCCCGATGCCCGCATGTTTTGCGAGCGCTTTGGCACGCACATCGGCAAGAAAGGCCTCGACCAATCCCGGATCACCCGCCGCATCCCCCTTGAGCATTTCCAGCATCACCGGACGCTGCATCGAGAGCTGGTGCGCCCTCCACGTGCGGGTCCGCTGGCCTTCACTGGTAATTTTTTCCAGACGGTAATCCCCAACGGTATCCCCTGTTTGACACACTCCGTCCGCCATCATCTGAACTATCAAGAACGGTGAAATAGCTTACTCACCATCAGGCGACAAGCCCTCATCGTCATCCGGCAGGATGGGATCAACGGGCGGAATTCCAAAATTGGCCCCCGGAACATCCGGTTCGTCGTCCATTCTGGGCAAAAGAGTGTCTCCCGCACCTCCAAAGTCCTCCAAATCAAGACCATCAAGCTCGTTCTCATAAGCTTCGATGCCGGGTTGCTGCCCCGCTTCCTGCAAAAGAGTGCGCGGCTCGGCCCGGATATCGACGAGGCGATCATCGTAGTAGAGTTCGGCCACGAAGCCGTAAAATTTACGATCCCCAAAAAGGAATCCGTTCGCAGTATCCTGGTCCGGGACGAAATACCAAACCTGCGCCATTTCCTCGCCATCCTGCCAATCGGCAACGCCTGTCACCCATTCGCTCCCTGAATCGCCATCCTTGATAATGGCGGGGCCGATCTTGCCATCCACCTCTTCGAAAAATCTCACCGAAGGCCGCAGCAGCATGGGATCAAACTCCCGCTCCGGCGCCACCGTAACGGGAAGCACCAGGGTGCGTTTCTCGCCATTTGCCTCCCGCTGGGGAGTCGCCATGCGACCCCAGCCCAGCATCGCGAGATTCCGCACATCCGGCCTCAAGCCCACCGCCAACTTCAGTCCCGCCTTTTCGTAAAGCGATCCCGCCTTCATCGGCCCCATCTGATAAACCTTGAGAAAGTAGCTCGCCGCCTTGTCAAAAACCCCGAAGGCCTCGTAGTTGGCACCCAGCCCGTAAATAACATTGGGATTCTTTGGATCGGTCATCTCAGCCTCTGCAAGCTTGGCATGGGCCAGATAAAGATCTCCCTTCACCCTGGCCTTGCGGGAGTCGCTTACCAGCGCCTCCACCACCGGATCGATAATCGGAGGGGCCGAATTCAAGACCCGCTTCCGATCAATCCGAGCCACCGCTTCCCTGTCCGGCACCACCGGGGCGATTTCGACTTCTTCCATCGCCGGCTTGGGTTTCGGAGGCACCGGAGGGGCAACCCTCACCGCGTCCGTGCTCGACGACGGAATCATGACATACTCGGTCTGAATCTCCGTTTTCACCTCACGAATATTCCCCCGCATCGCGAGAGCCACGCCCACCGACATCAGTTGAACAAAAGCCACCAGACCCATAACCCAGCAAGAGACATGAAAGGCACCCAGATTGGGCTTGCGGCTCGTTCTTGAATTCTTCATCAGGAGCGCGATCCTAAACAGTTCCCCGTCCTCTGTCAACGGACCTGAATTCCCCATGAAAACCACCGCCCGCATCCTTCCCAAGCTCACCGCCCTCGCTGCCGAGCCCGAAGACCTTGCGCGCCAGCTCTCCCACCTCCCCGGCCTCGTTTACTTCGACACCGCGGGCAACCTCCCCACAAATCACGCCCCGCCACTCTCCTTCATCGCCGCGAACCCGGTCGAAATCCTCCACGGCCACATCTCCGATCCCACCTCGCTCAAACACTCCCTCGCTCCCTGGCAAGATCCTCTCGCCCGCGACTACGGATTCCCCACCGGCGGAGCCTGCGGCTGGATCGACTACGACGGCACCTACACCTTCGGCATCTACCCCGAGATCCTCATCTACCACCACCAAACCGGCCAGTGGTGGGAATCCGGCCACCTCTCTGCCCAACTCCGCGAACCCACCCCGCCCGCCCACTTCCAACTCGGCCCCTGGTCTCCCTCGCTCGACCAGGCCGAATTCATCGACGCCGTCCTCAAGGCCAAGGACTACATCGCCGCCGGGGACATCTACCAAGTCAACCTCTCGCGTCGCCTCCGCGCGACTTGTGACGCACCCAACGGACTCTTCCCTCTCTATCAACGTCTCCGCGACGCCTCCCCCGCCCCTGCGGCCGCCTACCTCAATCTCGAGGGGCGCGAAGTCCTCTCCTCCTCACCCGAAACCTTCCTCCGCTTCTCCGGTCGCGGGATCGAAACCCGCCCCATCAAAGGGACCCGCCCCCGCTTCGCCGACCCCGAGCTCGACAGCAAATCCGCCTTCGACCTCCAACGATCAGAAAAGGAAACCGCCGAACTCGTCATGATTACCGACCTCCTCCGCAACGACCTCGGCCAGGTTTGCGAATACGGCTCGGTGCAAGTCACCCACATGCTCCAGCTCGAAAAGCTCCAGCACGTCCACCACCTCGTCTCCACCATCCGCGGCACCCTCCGCGATGACCAATCCCCCATCGAGGCCCTCAGCGCCTGCCTCCCAGGCGGGTCCATCACCGGTGCTCCCAAAAAACGCGCCACCGAAATCATCAGCGAACTCGAGCCCGTCCCGCGTGGCCTCTACACCGGGGCCCTCGGCTACCTCGGCTTCAATGGCGAATCCCAATTCAACATCGCCATCCGCACCCTCATTCACGAAAAAGGCCACCTCAACTACCACGTCGGGGCCGGCATCGTTGCCGACTCGGACCCCGCCGCCGAATTCGAAGAAACCGAGCACAAGGCCCGTGGCATGAGACTGGCCCTGTCCGAGTAAGCCAGCGGAGCCTGACGATGCCCGGAATTTCGCGGAATTCCAGCGATCAACATCTCGGATCCAGCCCAGGACGAAAACAAAAGCACCAAGCCCACAAGAATAAAAACGCGCCAGATCGAAAAATTCCAAGTCACCATTCCTGAGTTCTCACTCGCTGCCCGACTCACCGACCGCCAACCAAAAGTATCCTCTCATCGATCTCTTTATGGTTGGCGTGGATGCCAACTGGGTGCACCTTACTGGCGTGAATCGAAGGACTTTTTTGGCCGCAACAAGCTCCTGCCTCGGGGCGGGACCGCTGAGCGCGATCGGTCCCTTCACGAGGAAAGGCGACCCGCGCCTTCTGCTCGGACTGGCGGCATACTCGTTTCGAAAGCAAATGCGCTGGATGAAAGGGAAGCCCAATCCCGAACTGAAAGAAGGTGAAGGCTGGGATCTCTTTTCCTTCATCGACTACTGCGCCGACCACGGTTGCGCGGGCGCGGAACTCACGAGCTACTTCTTCCCGCCTGAGTTCGGACCCGACTATTTACTCAAGCTCAAACGCCACGCCTACCTGCGCGGCGTTGCGATTTCCGGCACTGCGGTCGGAAATGTCTTCACCCACCCCGAAGGCGGGGCCCGGAGAAGAGAAATCAATCATGTGAAGGATTGGATTCGACACGCCGCCCTCATGGGCGCTCCCCACATTCGCGTCTTCGCTGGCAATGCTCCCAAAGGCATGTCCCAGCAAGAAGCCGAGAAAAATTTTTTGGAATGCTATGCAGAATGCCTGGAACTTGCCGCGAAGGAGGGCATCTTTTTGGGACTCGAAAATCATGGCGGGATCGTTTCCGAAGCGGATGCCTTGGTCCGACTCATGAAAGCCATCGACAGTCCGTGGGCTGGCATCAACCTGGACAGCGGGAACTTCCACACCGAAGATCCCTACGGAGACCTCGCTAAAATCGCGCCTTACGCCGTGAACGTGCAGATGAAAATCGAGCTGCAGAAGAAAGGCGCGGACAAGCCGGAAGCGATGAATGTTCCCCAACTTCTCAAGATTCTCCGCAACGCAAACTACCAAGGATGGTTCATCCTGGAGTATGAGGGCTCCGAAGACGCCGAAGCATCCGTCCCCATCATCCTCAGAGACCTCGCCACCCACCTGTAACCATTCCAAACTCTTCGCTCGCCATGCTCCCTCGCCTTTCCCTCACTCTCATCGTCACCTTCCTTCTCGTTTCCGGCAGCCAACCCGTCGCAGCCGCCCCGATCAAGGTGGAAAACTTCGCCCTCATCGATCACGAAGGGAAATTCCATGAGTTCGACTACTACCGCCGCGATCCCAACGTAAAAGCCCTCGTTCTCTTCGTCCAAGGAAACGGCTGCCCGCTCGTTCGCAAACGTATTCCCGAACTCAAACGCCTTCGCGATGCCTATCAGGCAAAAGGAATTCTCTTCGGCATGATCAATGCCAATCCCCAGGACGAACGCGACGATCTCGCCGCAGAAGCCCGCGAATTTGGGATCGACATGCCCATCTTAAAAGACAGTCGCCAGCTGGTCACCGGGATGCTCGGCATCGACCGCACCGCCGAAGCCCTTCTGATCGATACCCAAACCCGGCGGGTCATTTTTCGGGGGCCCATTGACGACCGCCTTTCCTACCAAACTGCCAAAACCGAAGCCTCCGTTCACTACTTGAGCGACGCCATCGAAGCCCTCCTCTCCGGTGCCGAAATCACCACCCCGAAAGTCGAAGCCCCGGGGTGCCGCATCACCACCGAAGCCCCCGGCGAAGACTCTATTTCCTACAGTGAGCACGTTGCTCCCATCCTCAAGGCGCGCTGCGTGCAATGCCACACCACGGGCGGAGTCGGCCCCTTCGCAATGGCCAACTACAAAAAAGTGGACGGCTGGTCCGAGATGATCGCCGAGGTCATTTTAACCAAACAAATGCCGCCGTGGCATGCCGATCCACACATCGGAAAATTTTCCAACAGCAGCGCTCTCACCGATGACGAGGCCCGCACCATCGTCGCTTGGATTCGCGCCGGAAGCCCTCGCGGCGAAGGTCCCGATCCCCTCGATGGTTACCATCCCAAATTACCTCAATGGAGCCTCGGTGAACCCGATAAAATCATCGACCTGCCTCTGCAAAAAATCCCCGCCGAAGGAATCCTCGAATATCGCTACGTCTATCTGGACTCCCCTTTCGATCACGATGTCTGGGTTCGGGCGGCCGAGCTCAAACCCGGAAACAAGAAAATCCTGCACCACGCCATCGTCACCACCGAAGACAAATCGGCACCCAAGAAACACGACCTCAAAGGCCAATGGCTCAGCGGCTACGCACCCGGGACCGACCCCACGCCCTGCCCCGAAGGCACCGGGATTCTCCTCCGCACAGGACATCGTCTCAACATCCAACTCCACTACACTGTCACGGGCCGACCCGAAGAGGACCTCACCCGCATTGGCCTCTTTCTCCTGGAGACGGCCCCCGCAAAAACCCTGGAAACCAGCGCCCTCGCTTTTCACAAGTTTAGAATCCTCCCCTACGCCCGCGAACACTCCCAAACCGTCACCAAGAAGATCGACAGCGACATTCTCCTCCAAGGAATCAACCCACACATGCACTTCCGGGGCAAGCGCATGAGCTTCACCATTAAGAAGCCGGATGGCACCAAGCAAGTTCTCCTCTCGGTCCCCAACTACAACTTCAACTGGCAGCGAACCTACCATTTCGAGAAGCCCATTGCCATCGCCGCCGGGTCGGAACTCATCGTCGAAAATGCCTGGGACAACTCCGCCCTCAACCGCTACAACCCCGACCCCTCAAAAACAGTCGGCTGGGGCGACCAGACCTTCGACGAAATGTTCTTCGCCACCTTCACCTTCGTAAAAGGAAATTAGTCGCTCAATCATCAGGAACAAATTTGTTTCCCCAAGCGCCTGCCCTTGCCGGCAAGCGCTTTTTGATCCTCGCGAAGCCCCCTCTCATTGCCACCGAACAACCTCCTCCCTTCCAACAAATCAAGAAATCCGCTTCCTTCGGAACCTTCCAATATGATTCACTCCCGTCATGAAGCTCCTATCTCCAAAACTTGTCATCCTCGCCACCCTCGCCCTTTCCGCCCCCCTCTCCCTCGCCGGAGATTGGGTCAACATGTTCGATGGCAAATCCCTCAAGGGCTGGAAAGTAAACCCCGAAAATCCCGAGACCTTCTCAGTCGAAAACGGCGCCATCAAAGTGCAAGGAAAGCGCACCCACCTCTTCTACGGTGAGGACGGCAATGCCAAATTCAAGAACTTCGAATTCGAGTGCGAAGTGAAGACTGCCGAAAAGGCCAACGCCGGAATCTTCGTCCACACTGCATACCAGGCTGAAGGCTGGCCTGACCAAGGCTACGAACTCCAGGTCAACGCCACTCACGGCGATTGGCGTAAAACCGGCAGCGTATACAGCTTCCAGGACCTCAAAGAGCCCGGCCACAAAGACGGCGAGTGGTTCAAATACCAGATCAAGGTCGAAGGAAAAAAAATCACCGTCACCATCAACGGAAAAGTGACCAACGAATACACCGAACCCGCCGACCACGCTGAAAAAACGAAGCGCCTCGGCGAAGGAACGATCGCCCTCCAAGGCCACGATCCCGGCAGCCTCATTTTCTTCCGCAACCTGCGTATTCGCACCCTAGATTGATCAAACCTCAAAAGGGAATCAAGATCAAATGCTCGCCCCCGACTTCCCGGACATCGTAAAGCCGTGCCTAATCCGAGAGGCCTTCTCTCTAACGAGATCGGAAAATCTCACTCGTGAGCGCCTCGACCACCAAGGTCTTCAACCCTCCCCCATCAGCCTCAACCTTGCTCTGAATCTCCTGAATCACAAACTGATCCACCGCCCCCATATGCCTCCCGGTGGTATGAGTGAGCACCGTTGAAATCAGGTGCCGCTTGAAGACCTCCGCACGCGTCGTCAGAAGAATTTCCCTCAACCCCTCGAACCCCTCGAAGGTTTCTCCAGAGGGCATCACTCCTGAAGCATCGACCTTGAGATTCGGGGCTTTCTTGTCTGGCTTGGGATAATTCTCCCGCCAACGCCCCAGCTCATCAAAGGCCTCGAGCCCAAATCCCGGAGGGTCAATCTTGCGATGACATTCGGCGCAGCTTGCCGCCGCCAAGTGCTTCGCCAAGCGGTCACGTCGCGAAGTCGCTCCCCGCACATCGGGATCAATGGCAGGAATATCAGCAGGCGGATCTGGAGGAATCACTCCCAGAAGATTCTCCGACACAAAAACCCCGCGCGTCACCGGCGAAGTCTCCACTCCATTGGAACTCACTGCCAGCACCGCAGCCATCCCCAACACCCCTCCACGTTGTTTTTTGTTCTTCAACGAAATCTTTTGAAATCCATCCTTTAACCGAAGGGTCTCCGCCTCTGGAAATTTGTAGAGTTGGGCGAGATACTTATCAACAAAAGTGTAGTCGGCCGCGAGCAGATCCATGACGGGACCATCCCCCCTCAGCAAATTAAGAAAGAAATGCCGGGCTTCTTCCTTCATCGAAATCGGCAAATTCTGCGCATAATAGAATCGCGCCTTCTCCCGGGGCGGCGGCATGCTTCCGAGATCCCGGAGACCCAACCAAGCATCGAGAAAGCTCTCCACAAACCCTGCAATTCTTGGGTCATCAATCATGCGATACACCTGCTTCCGCAACACTTCCGGATCATTGAGCTCGCTCTTCGCCGCGAGCTCCAGCAACTCTTTATCCGGGGGACCACCCCAAAGCGCGTAGGACAAACGCGCTGCCAAATCGAAGGACCGCAAGGTCGCCTCACCCTCCGGCGTGATCTCACTGAGATAGAAAAACGAAGGGGAACAAAGAATCAGCTTCACGACATCGAGCGCGGCCTGCCGGGGCTTGGCCCCTTCCCCGATTCTCTTCTGGTAGAACCCATGAAGGCGCTCGCGGTCACCCCCGTTGAGTGGCCTTCGATAAGCCCGCTCCGCAAATTTCTCAATCTGCACCAAGGCCTTGTCAGCCTGAAATCCCCCCTCATCAAAAACCGCCCGCTCTTCCGCGCTCCCACCCTCCTCGGCCAGCGGCCCATGCACCTTCACCTCTGAAATTCGAAGATGGGGCAGCTTCCCTTCCCGCAAAAGAGCCTCCCGATTGACTCCCGAATCAGGGTTCTTAAATTCATCTGCGTAACGCTTGTTGAGAGTAACCACCGAGGCTCGCGACTCGAAGGGTCCGTTTGGAAAAATAAACCGGGGAGTCTGCCCGGCCTCCAACCAAACGCTGAATTTAAGCCAGTCCGGCTTCTCGTCTGGAACCACCGACTGGCCCAAAAGCGGCTCAATTCTCTGCGGATAATGAATATGCCCTTTCGTGACATCACCGGGCACCACTCCCATGAGAAAGGGCTCACTCAAATCGATCCCGAAAATCTTGGGATCATAGTGGGTATCGCGATGCATCCCCTGCACCAGAACCTCGAGTTCGTAGAGTCCCGAGACCGGAACTCCTTCCAGAAAATCTTCGATATGCCCGTAGCTCCCCTGCCGCGTGTCGGTGTCCGGTTGCTCGTAAATGCAGAGATACTTGTATTTGAACGCTCTGTTATGCGAGCCCTCAAGCTCCTCATACTGTTTGAAATTCCCGGCGAAGTGCCAGGACTTCGCCTCCATCGCCGGTTTCCCCAGCCGAAGTTCCACCAACCTCTGCGCCGACTGGAAATAATGGTCGAGCAGGAATCCCGAGGTCACCAGGGTCTCGCCAATCGTATCGATATGGTGGCTCGTCTTCTCCTTCGGAAAGTCCGCCGTCAACCCAAGGGTGTCCACCTGCCGGCCAAAAAGAACCTGCAAGGTCTTCTCGTATTCGCGGTTGGAAAGTCGGCGCATCACGGTCATTCCCCCGTTGCTCGGAAAGCGGCTCCGCGCCGCCGTCACTTCCCCGCGCAAGGCCTGGATCATCTCCGAGCGTTCCTGCTCTTCGGGCTGATCTTTCTTCTTCGGCGGCATCTCCTTCAAGCCCACCTGATCGAGAATCCTCTGCGCCACCTCCAAGTCCTGAACCGTCGTCAGGGGGAAATTCAAACTCTCAAAATTTAAGCCCGCTTTCTGCCTCCCCCCATCGTGACAGTCATAGCAATGATACTCCAGAAAATCGACAACCGTCTCCTTCGAACCCAGCTCTTTGGCCTGCCCGAAACAATTCCCGATCGCCACCGCCATCAGGAGGCTCACTTTTTCCACCTTCATGACAACCTAGGAGAACGTTCCGGTGCCATTCCCGAACGACTCAGTCTCCACTCCCATCTTCTGCGCGATGTCAGCATAAAGATTGCAAAGTCGCACCTTGTTGAGTCCTTTCGATTCAACCTCCTTGAACTCGCCATGACGATACCCGCCTCCGGCAACGATCACCGGCAGATCAGAATTGGTGTGGGAATTTCCGCTGCCAATTCCGCTTCCGAAGAGAACCGAAGTCGAATCCAACAAGGACTGCTCGCCATCCTGAATCGCTGAAAGTTTGCTCAGGAACTTTCCAAAATTCTCGATCTGATAAGTCTCCAAAGCGATCAAATGGGCAATCGCCTCCTCTTCATTCCCGTGGTGGGAAAGACCGTGGTAAGACTGATTGATTCCGAGGTGCTGCGGAAGGAAGTCTCCTCCGATCTCAAGAGTCGCGATCCGCGTCGAGTCCGTCTGCAAGGCCAAGGCCATGAGTTCATAAAGCATCGGCAAATCCTCAACCGGGTTGGCATTGGCGGGCTTCTCAAAAGGAGCAGCGGGCTTCGCTTGATCCGTCCAGCGACGGCGCAGCTCGAGACGTTTCTCCACATCACGAATCGACGTGAAATACTCATCCAGCTTCTCCCGGTCCTCCCGGTTCACTTTGCGCGACAATCCTTTTGCCTCATCATTGACCGCATCCAGAATCGATTTCTGCAACTGGTTCTCCTCACCACGCTGCTTTTGGCGCGCCGGCGTGTCCGTGGCAAATAGCCGATCAAACAACTCCGCCGGATTGGTGATCGGCGGCACCCGCACTCCTGAGCGCGTCCACGAAAGCTGACATCCGCCATGAATGCCCCCTTCCGATCCCACCGTCAGCGATGAGAAACGGGTTTGATCGCCGATCTTCTCGGCGAGATATTGATCGATGGTGACATTGCCATCCTCCCGATCCCTGGCCTCCGAATGGAGGACTCCAGATAAAAACGAATGCACCGCAAAATGTCCCCCTTTCACCCCGTGATCCAATCCACGGTAAACCGTCATCTGCTCACGGAGTGCGGCCAAGGGCTTGAGCAAAGTGGTCGACTCATACCCCTTGCCTGCCGTCTCGGGGAAGAAGCTCTTCTGTTGAAATCCCAGCAAATTCCCGACCGCCACAAAGCGTCGCGCTCCCACGCCCGCCCCGCCCGTGGCCTGGATCGTCGCAAGCGAGTCAGCCGTCTTGGCCAACAAAGACGACAGCCCGGGCAAGGCCAAAGCCCCGCCAGCGGATTGGAGCAAAAAACGGCGACGGTTCATTCCGGAGTTCATTGGTAGGGAGTTGGGGTGAAATTTAGCGTGGAAATACCACTTCTCGAGTCCACAGTTACGCGATTTTTCCCCCTACACTTTCATCAAACTGACAGCCCAAACAATTCACAAACGCACCAGCCTTGTGAATTTAAAGCTGAGCCTCCTCGTCTCATAGGCTGATCTCTCAACACCATGAAACGCGTTCTCTCCTCTTCCCTCCTCGCAGCCGTCTCGGTGGCCGTGATTTCCTGCGATCAATCCAAGGAGGACACCTCCGCCATCGAGCAACGCCTCGAAGAACTGGAACGGGGCAAAATCGAAGATCAAAAACGCCAACAGGCCCTCGAGCAGGAACTCGCCGATCAAAAAATCGCCCGCGAATGGGAGGCCATTGAAAGAGAGCGCTCACTAATTGCCGAAGCCAAAGCCCATCTCGAAGCACAAACTCAAACCAACGCCCAGACCGATGTCCTGGCCCTTGCCGAACTCGAAGCCCTCAGATTGCGCGATGAAGAACTCGCCGCCCGGGAAGCCCAGGCCGCCCTCACCCAAGCCGACCTCATCGAAGAACGCTCCCGCCTGGCCTCCGAAAAGCTGAAGCTCGACGAGCAAGCCCTCGCCCTCGCCGGTCGTGAAGCCGGCCCCTTTGCCCAAGCACGCGATGCCGAAATCGACACCGTCGATTACCAATTTTTCAACAATGCCCTCTCTCCCTACGGCAGTTGGTATGAAACCGCCGAATATGGCTCCGTTTGGCAACCCGCCGCCTGCAGTGATCCCACTTGGAGGCCCTACTCCCGCGGTCACTGGGTTTGCAGCGACCGCGGCTGGACCTGGGTTTCCAGCGAACCCTTTGGCTGGGCCACCTACCACTACGGTCGTTGGGCCCTGCTGCAAGACAGACGCTGGATCTGGGTGCCCGGATCCGAGTGGGCACCGAGTTGGTGTACCTGGCGCAGCGGAGATTCCCACATCGGATGGGCTCCCCTCCCACCCGAAACCCTCGCCTACACCCACCACGCCTGGGATTCCCGCGTCGAATCCCAATACGGCATCGGAGCCTCCTCTTTCAACTTCGTCGATATTGGTAACTTCGGCAATTCGATCTCAAGCTACTGCCTCCCGGTCGCCCAAAACACCTCCTTCTTTCAAATCACCACCAACATCACCAATATCGAAATTGTGAACCAACAGATCTTCTCCGGAGGACCGAGCTATCGTGGCCTCTCAAAAAGCAAAAAGACTCAAGCGCCCCATTCCCTACTACCAAATCGAACGTAGCCGGGATTCCTATGACCGCCCGAATCAACCCAATCTCAGAAGCCAGGTCAGGGGAGACAAACTGATCGTCGCCGCTCCGCGCATCGAAAGAAACGAACGGGAAATCATTCGCCCCGACCGCAAACAAGCCGTCGTCATGGATGCCCGCGTCGAGCGCACCGCCACCGCCGACCCCGAAGCCCTCAAGGCCTATCGCAACGTCAGGGAGCGCGAACTCACCCAAGCTCTCACCCCTCCGGTCACCCGCACAGACACTCCGCCGACGGTCAGACCCACCCGGGATCGCGATCCCAGCGTCACCGAAGCACTCCCTATTCCAGAGAAAACGGTCAGACCGGGCATCCCCGTCAGACCTGCTCCCCGGCCTCGGATCGCAGAAGCCGAAAAAGTAGAACGCCCCACCATCGAGCGCGGGAGACTCAAACCCGGAACCAACTCCCGCCCAAGCCGCCTGCCCATCGAACGTGAGCAAGCTGACGAAGGAGACCTCCTTGCCCACCAGGCACAACTTCAGCGCAATGAACTCCAGCGTCAGGAAGAAATGCGCCAACAGAACGAGACTGCCCGCAGGCAAATGATCGAAAACGACGCCCGTAAAAAACAGGCTGAAGATCTTCGCCGACAAGCCGAAGCCGCCCGCGCCGAGCAGGTCCGGCGGGAAGCCGACATGCGCGACGAAGCCCAGCAAAAGCTCCGCGAGGCCGCCCAACAAAAGCAGCAGGAAAATATGCGCGAGGAAACCGGACGCAGAGACCGCGCCACCGCAGAAGCCCGCCAGCAAGAAGAGCGTAAGGTCAAAGAACAGCAGGACGCTGCCCAAAAACAACGGGATGACCTGCGTCAAAAAGCCGAAGGAGCCCGTCAAAAACTCGAACAAGCGGCTCAACAAAAGCAGCAGGAAAGTATGCGCGAGGAAACCGGCCGCAGAGACCGCGCCACCGCAGAAGCCCGCCAACAAGCAGAACGCCAAGTCAAGGAACAGCAGGAAACTCTCCAGAAGCAGCGGGACGACCTGCGCCAAAAAACCGAAGCAGCCCGTCAAAAACTCGAACAAGCCGCTCAAGAAAAACAGCAGGAAAACATGAACAAGGAACGGGAAACCGGCCGCCGGGACCGCGCCACCGCCGAAGCCCGCCAACAAGCAGAACGCCAGGTCAAGGAACAACAGGACGCCGCGCGGAAGCAACAGGACGCCGCGCGTCAACAGGCCGAAGCCGCTCGTAAAGAACAAGCGGAACAAGAAGCTCGCAAGCAAAAGGAAGAACAGGAACTCCGCCGGAAGCAAGAGGAAGCCGAACGGGCCCAAAAGGCTGAAGAACAACGAAAGCAAATGGAAGAAGCCAAACGCCAACAAGAAGAAGCGCGACGAAAACAGCAAGAAGAGGCTGAACGTGCTCAAAAAGCCGAAGAACAACGAAAGCAAATGGAAGAAGCCCGCAGGCAGCAAGAAGAAGAGCAACGCCGTCAACAAGAAGCGGCCCAACGGAAGCAACAGGAAGAAGCACAACGCCGCCAGCAAGAGGAAGCTCAACGTCAACAGCAAGAAGAGCAGCGCCGTCAGCAGGAAGAGGCCCAACGCCAGCAACAGCAGCAGCAGCAATAGTTGGCTCTCTCCGCATCGACCTTTCTTCCTCCCACGGACCCTCGCCCGCTAGGACATTGGGGCTCGCCCTCGTCACGGGATTGCGAGATCGTTTGCGGTGTCAAAAATTGCCCGAAATGATTTTCCACCCTCGCAATCATAACCCCAGCCTCGACGGTGCCGACTACAAATATTGATCCCCACCCCTCCACCACCATGAAAAAGAAAGCCCTCAATGTGCCGCCGGTAAGCATGGTCTCCACAGTCCCGAAGGGACGCACACGCATGGACTCCACAGTCCCGAAGGGACGCACACGTATGGTCTCCGAAGTCCCGAAGGGACGCACACGTATGGTCTCCACAGTCCCGAAGGGACGCAGGCATTTAGCCGCCAGCCTGGGCTGGCGGTCCCAAGCACCATCGATTCAGAAAGCTCCGAAGGTGCGCAGGCAGACCACGCATCACCCGCCGCCCCCTCACCGAAAAAACGATTTCGCCCCGCACCCTTCCGGCCAGACAAGCCACCATCTCAAGATCCGTGAACCGAAAAGCTTTGACCCACCAAACCATCCGGACATCCCCTTACCGAGCAAGAACCCAGTGGCCGCTGCGGGCTCTGAAGATTGGCTGGCACCTTGAATTATGGGTTCCACAGTCCCGAAGGGACGCACACATATGGGTTCCACAATCCCGAAGGGACGCACGCGCATGGGTTCCACAATCCCGAAGGGACGCACGCGCATGGGCTCCACAATCCCGAAGGGACGCACACGTATGGGTTCCACAGTCCCGGAGGGCCGCACGCGCATGGTCTCCACAGTCCCGAAGGGACGCAGGCATTTAGCCGCCAGCCTGGGCTGGCGGTCCCAAGCACCATCGATTCAGAAAGCTCCGAAGGTGCGCAGGCAACTCACGCATCACCCACGGCCCCCTCACCGAAAACGACCTCGCCCCGCACCCTTCCGGCCAGACAAGCCACCATCTCAAGATCCCACAGCTCCAATTTCCCCTGATTCTTCAAAGCGCCTGACCGCTTCCCCCCCCAAAAAAAACGTTCGGGATATCGAAGCTGGCGCGACTCCTGCAAGGCTGGAAGCAAATAGAAGGAGGCAAATCACTCTTTGAGGACGACCGGCCGAGACTTCACACAACACTCCGTAATCCCCTCGACGAAGGAGCGTCAGAGCGACTGGTGCCTGGGTGGAAGGGCTGGGCGCGAATGAGCGACTAGAGTTTGGGGAAGGACCCACCCGAAAAGGCACGGCGACGGATTACGGATGTTGTGAATCGAAGCGAAGCGGAGATAGACACCCCGGAGGAGTGCCCGCAGGGCAAGGCGAAGCCGCAACCAAACGGCCATGGAAGATTTCCTCGGCGCGGCCATCACGGTGCTCGATGCAGGTGCCAGGGTTCTGATAGTGCGCAATCAGACCGCATTTGAAAAGCGATATGGGGTCGGATTCAGCGATCTCATTGCAGGCGAGTTTGCCAATGGCAAGAATCTCGCCAATTCCGGCGAAAGTATTGCGATCAAAGGAGCGGGTGGCGTGATCCGAGAATTCCGCCACGACGACATGGACCCGTGGCCAGTGGCTCCCGATGGATTTGGGCCGAGCCTCGTCCTGCTGACGCCAAACTTCAATCCGGACCACGCCCTCAGCGAGAACTGGGCCGCCAGCACCGCTCCACTGGGCAGTCCTGGGAATGGGGATGGCGGCACGACGTTTAGTGGAGATCCGAATGCCGACATGGATAACGATGGCCTCAGCGCCTTCGCAGAATACGCGTTCGGTGCCAGCGACGCTGACCCGGCAGCAGGAAGAAACCTCGTCGCGGCCTCCATCGATGGAGATGGCTTGTTCACTGTCAGCTTTCCAAGGAATTCCAACGCAACCGACGCCCGGATTGGGGTCGAGATCTCTGGCGACTTGATCGACTGGACGCCAGCTGGCGCCATGTTGGCTCTCGACTCCGTCATCAACAACGGCGACGGAACCGCAACCGTCACCTACAAGAGTGCCAATCCCGTGGCACCGGGAGATAGGCTCTTCGTCCGCCTGAGGGCTTCAAGCCTCTAGCAGTCATTGACTTTATTCCTGCTTTTCGTCCGGTGAGAACGCGATGCGACTTGCTTAGGGTTCGGCGGAGATCCGTAATCTGTAGAAGCTGGGGCCGGTGAATGGGATCGGAAAAGTTCCGAAGTTTTCGAAGGAGTTTCGGGAGTCGGGATCCAGCGGGGCAAGGAGGTGGAGGATGTTGTTTCCGGTGTTGAGCGGGTAGGTGGTGAAGATGCCGGTGACGTCCGTCCAGAGGCTCATGTCATTGGAGAACTCGATGGCATAGTCGATATCGACGGCGCGACGACTGATCTCAAAGATCACGTTCGCGGTGGACGGGAATGAGGATCTATTAAATGTGCCCGAGGTCAAATCAGAGGAATCGTTGGGGTCGGTATCGAAGAGGTATTCCATGACGTTCTTTGATCCATCGAAATCATAGTCATCTTCGAGGCCAAGGTTGACCGTACCATCGGGGATCTTTTCGGCGATCCAGTTTGCAAAGGTCCGGGGTAGAAATACGGGGAAATCCAACTCGGTGATTCCTGTACCATCGGAGATGGAGACGGTGTAAGTGCCTTCATCTTCAGAGGAGAGATCGTAGAGGTAGAGTTCACGATCGTTGAAATGCGGCAGGAGTTCGCCATCTTTTTTCCAAGTGTAGGTGAGGGGGTGCGGGCTTTCGACACGGACCGCGAAGCGGATGTCATCGCCCGAGTGTGGGGTCGGGTGGCTGCGGATGACCTCCACAATGGTCGTCTTCCTCGCCTCGGGTCCGAATGTCAGGCTGGCGCGCCGGATCTTGGCATCAGCAGCCATGGGAACGGTATTGATGTCAGCCGTTGTGGAGTTTTCGGTGACTGCGGTGATGTTGCAGGTCTTTTCGGAGGGGTCGCTCTGGGCGTCGAAAGTTGCTTGGAAGGCGGAAACCACGCCGCCGCCGAAACTGTGGTAACGTGGCTCCGGCCAGGCGCTGCCTACGGCGACCGGTCCGTAGGCTTGCTCGGTGTAGCCGAGCCCTTGATCGCGCGCCCAGATCGCAACGAGGCTATTCTCCGCACTGCGATAGCGAAGAATGGCGTCGGTCCAAGATTCCGAGACCTCGCTTGCGGCATCGAACCAGGTGCTCGGTGCGGGAGTCGTATCGTAGTCAAAAGTGCCGACGACGGTGTCTCCCTGGCGCCATCCCATCACAAGCGTGGTGGCGTTCTTATAAAGGAGAGTCGGAGCATCATCTTTCACACTATTGGTGGTGAGACGCACCGGAGCGGCCCACGTTCCGGCGGTTTCGCGAGCGAACCAAAGTTCGATATCATCCTGGGTGGCGTAGTCGCCATCGGCATCGACCATGAGCAAGATGGCTGCGTTCCGCGCATCCCAGGCGGCGGCTCTCCAGTCCACAATATGGGCGAGGCCGGAGACTGCGGCGACTTCGGGACTCCATGCGGTCGAGGGATCGTCCGCCATCGCGCCGGGCTCGAAGCTGATCCAATTCCGGTTCAGAATTTGCACCGGGGTGGTGGACCCGGTGAGATCCAGGCCACTGGTGCGGACCCAGAACAAGCGCGCCTGGGTATCGGAAGCACCTTGGACCAGAATTGGGCCGATGTCCGCGCTCATGTTATTTGTGAGGACGCGCTCGGTGGGGTCGAAGCCACCGCCGAACTGGCTTGTGTTGTAGTATTGAAAATGGAGCTCGGAGCTGTCCAGATAAGCGGGCAAATCACCGATGTCTGAGGGTGAAGGCCCGGTGGCCTTTGCCCAGACTGCGACCCCGTAGGGAAAGTAGCCAAACTCCGAGGAGGGAATGCTCAGAGGGCGCGCGAAGGTGGGGGCGAAGTTGGCCTTGTCATCGGTCGCGGTCTCGCGGGAGAGCCATTCCTCCGATGCTCCCCCGGGTCCGTATACGGTCTTGGGATAGCGGATGACAATCTGCTCGGCGGGCGCGGGAAGGGTGGGATGCGGCTCCGAATAAATGATGACATCGTCACTAGTTCCGAAAGGTCCGTGGGCGATCTCGACAGCGGTCTGCGCCGGGAGGGCATTCGCTGACGGGGCGGCGAGCATTTTGGCGGACGACCGGCTCTTCAATGCGAAGGCTGCGGCGGCCGGCGGATCGCCAAAGGTCCACTCCTTGTCCACATTGTTCTCGAATCTAAAGAACTTGGCATTCAGCATGAAATTGAGATACCCGGTGAGACTGGCGACGGCTGGATTCGGTGCAAGATTGATGACCATGGTGGCACCGCCCCCGCCACTGACATTCAGATTCAGGACGCCTCTGGCGAATTTTGGGACGGGATTGACCTGCGCCGTGAGTGAGGCATCGACCCTGAGCGTCCCGGAAGTGAAGCGTGGGTTGGCATCGGATGGGCTGGCCATGTAGGTTCCGGAAGGCGTGGCGGTAATCTTGGCCTCCACCGAGGCACCCGCTCCGTTGGAAACGTAAGTGCCAATCGGGCCGAGCGCGGCGATCACCGGACCGGCACCTGGGACGAGGGAAAGAATAGAAGCCTCCTTACGCCAACTCGTTGTGAAAGGAGTGGTCGTGAACGTTCCGTCTGCGGTTAGGCCGGAGGCATCAAGCGTGACGCAATGCTCTCCGTCGAGGGAGAAATCGAATTCCTTCTCAGCGACTTTGAAATGGGCCTTCGCCGTGAGTTTCCCATCTTGCGGAGTGCCTTCAGAGTGCGCCGAGACATCGAACTTCGAGGACGCACTCCCATTGATTCCCCACAGGCCGGTCAGGATGGAAGCATTGGAAAGCGCACGGGTGGTCTGGACGGAGATCGGCCAGTCGAGCGGTGAGCGTTTGTAAACGACGCCCGGAGTCGAGCTGAACGAACTCGCCGGAGCCGCCCACGGGGAGACATCGACTTTGGTAAGATCCTTCGTGAGGGTGATCGTGACCGCTCCGTCGCTGAGAACATCGGCATCGATGGTCGTCGCGCTGTCCTTGTAATCGAGATGTTCCGCCTCGGCGAGGCCCGACTCGATGGAGGTGCGGTGCGTCTCGCCGCCGTATTTAAACTCGATTTCCTGAAGGCCCTCCGCCGTGCCATAGTCGCCCGTGACGAAGAATCCGTAGGGAGCGGAGACGTCCAAGAGATAATATTGCTCATACTTGGCTTCAATTTCGCCATCGGTCGGTCTGGTTTTGAATTTGCTGCCTTTATAAGTCCACTTTTTGACAATCTGATCAATGAATTCTCCAGAGGGACCGCCTTCGACATCGAGTGCCGGGCAAGGTGGATAGTCCGGTTCGTAATGATCCTCCCCTTCCCGCAAGGCGTCCTCGGTGGCGACTTCGCGATCCCCGGTAAGCTGCTGGTCGGTCAGTTCCTTGATGAATGTTTTTAGCATATCGATCTCGAAGGTCAGATTTTCGGGCGCTCCGGAGCCGGTGGTGTTGACTTTGACGCCGGTGATGTCTACCGTGAATGTTTCCGTTAGTAAGTCCTCACTGTCCTCGGGCTTGTATTTCACGGTGACCGTGCAGGTGGAGTCGCAGGTCAGATCCATCGTGACATTTCCGCTCCAAGTTCCAGTGCCTTCGGTATCGAACTCCACATCGAGTTCATTGAAGGGAAGATCGCGATCACCGGTAATCAGAGGGTAGTAATTCTGATCCTCCCAGGCCTTCTCCACCGTGTAGGGATCGCAGATAAATGGTGGCTCGGGAAGCGGTCCCCAGGGTCTTTCCTGATAGTAGTTCGGCTGGTAATCATAGCGGATGGTGACGCGATTTTTCCAACTGGCTTCCGCCGTGCCATCCTCGCGCAAGATGACTTCGCCGGGTTCGGTTAATTGATCCTTGATCGTGATCGTCCCGAACTTGGTGACATCAATGCCGTCCAACTCACCGGTCAGTTGCCATTGCCGGGTGCCGTCCCCGGAGATTGATTCCAGCTTGTAGAAACCCTCCGGCTCCGATTGCGCGTGTAGGACGGTGTTAGAAAGAATGAGGAGGATAGAAAAGGATAGGGCTCTCATACAAGGTGAGGGACGCGGGTGAGCGGCGGGCGTTTCCCGAAAAATGAAGTTTTCTGGAATTTTCTTTTGGGATCGACCGCCCGACTTCGTCGTCGCATTGCTTCCGATATCCCATTCCTGCCTGCGGTCCTTCAGAGCACCTGACTTCGACGGATGGTGCCTCGTGCTGAATGCTGCTAGATGCAGGTTTTGGTGATTTTCAGGAAAACCGGAACAGGAAAGGGCATTGACTGTGGCATGATGCCCGTTTTCTCCCACCAAGAGGATGATCTGGATTCTTTCCGCACCATCACCTGTCAACGTCGTAGGTCGGGTCATGGCCAGCGCAGGCAAGCTCCCCGGCGGCGCCCCTCTTCACTTCGAACTGGTCTGCCGAACTCGCCAAAGACTGGATGGAAGCCGAGAGCCTCGAACACCGCACCGGCGGCTTGCTCTACCTCATCTTCGACCGCGAAGGATACAGTCCCGCCCTCTTCAAAGAACTCTGGGAAGACACCCTCAAGATCGTGGCCTACCGCGCCGAAACCGCCCTAGCGCAGATCCTGGCAGAGACCATACACGCCCATCACCGGGATGAAGCCCGGGGCCTGGCGCACTGGAACACCTCTGCGCCGAACTGACCGAAACCCAAACACTTTACCCCGGCACAAAATTGCGCCTCATCTACAAGAAGGTATCATAACCACTTCCGTCGAAGTCAGGTGCTCTGAGGTTCCTTCTCTAAATTCTGATCCTTCACCGCATGTCTGTGGGTAAATTTTTCGGCGGTAGTAGATCCCTCAAGGATTCGTGAAAATTGGTGAAGATTCGTGGTTGAAATATTCCACAGCCAAGTCCCTCAACCCTTTCGTTTCTTTCCTGAGTTTCGTGGTTGGACTCTTCGTTGCATTCCGGTGGCTGGCAGCGGAGCGTAAGAGTAGCCGAAAGCTCCAGCTTTCGGACCCCCTCAACCGAGAACCGAAAGCTGGCGCTATTCGGCTACCCCCTCCTGAGAAAGCCGACAATACTTGCAGCGATTCCCGGCCCGCCCTCGAACGAGGATCCTGATCCGCGAGGAAATCATTGCGTCGGAGTTGCCCGAGCTTGAGGAGAGAGAGCCTCGGCAAGCTCGACCAGACCTTCCGCTTCACGCTGCTCGGGATGGCGGCGGCTCGCCACCCCTCGGGGAGGCGAAACCGGGTCAACTCTTCCGGTAGGTTGTCACTGTCATGTTGCGAAGCGGAGTCCTTCAAGGAAGTACAGTCGCTTAAGCTGGACCCGCGCAACCACTATCATCATTTCCGCGACGCGGTGCACGGCGAGGCGAAGAACGAATCCTACTTCGAGCAGATCGGACCGATGACGGAGGCGATCCTCCTCGGAACGGTCGCGATTCGAAATCCCGATACCCTGCTTGAGTGGGATGCCAAAAAGCTCGCCATTCCGAACAGTGCCGAAGCAAACAAGTTGGACTGGTCGATCCGTGATGCTCAGGCAGAAGGTCAATTACACAGTGCATCCATACCCCGGGTTGCTCGCGAATGATGCCCCAGTCGTTCTCCCCTAAAAGAAATCCAACTTCTTGAAGTTCCCGC
>Ga0209390_10001659_pt1 | contig 42142 bp, 31 predicted proteins | sample BON01_FD_187212 | JGI IMG/M metagenome (GOLD analysis project Ga0209390, IMG submission 187212) | Freshwater microbial communities from Lake Bonney liftoff mats and glacier meltwater in Antarctica - BON-01 (SPAdes) (version 2) | ecosystem: Environmental > Aquatic > Freshwater > Ice > Glacier...
CACTGTTCTGGGCTTCCAGATAGATCTGAAACTTTTTCTCGGCGCTCAGAAACCGTCGTTTCTTGGGATCGGTTCCTTTGGATGGTTTGCTCCTGCTCATGTTGTCCGTTTCATTTTGCGAACGCCAAGGGGAGGGACTGGTTCCGGTCGCCCTTCGGGCTCCCTCCACCAGTCCCTCCCCCTCATGCCTTGTAGTGTATTGATTCTTCCCTTTGAGGTCACGGACTCAGAAACGGCGGGCCCAAGTCAAAACGCGAGGCTGTAATGTGTCCCCAGGGTTAAAGCCGCAAGTTGTATTAATGTCGTCGAACTCAATTCTTCGCTTGTGAGTGAAGTGAACTCTGGGGCAGTTTTCCCTGCGGCACGTCCGGCGAATTTTTTCGAGTGCTGAATATGAGTTCTTATTTGGCCGGACGGGCCTCCAGTTTTACTAATTGAATTTTATTGTGGCTTACTCAATTTCGAATCGGCTGACCAAGGACTTGTCTTGAAATGAGCGCCTCCGGAAGCCCTGTAAAAAACTCAATCGCCTTGCTCGACCCGTTGCGCGCATTGAGTGCTGCCGCAGTGATTGCGTGGCATTTGTCGGGTCACCTCCCGTTTGTCATGCCCGTATTTTCGTCAGCGGCATTTGCCGTTGATATTTTCATGAATATCTCAGGTTTTCTGATGGCATATCACTATTTCATGCGGGAGAAATTCGAGCATTGGGAGTCCGGGGCCACCATCTTGAGGTTTTATATCCGGCGATTTTTTAGGATTGCACCGTTGTACTATGCCTTGCTGCTGGGGGTGTTCTTTTGGCGTCACCCGGGCGACTGGCAGTGGTTGATGCTCCGGATCACATTTCTATTCGGGTTGATCCCCAACCAAGCCGACAAATGCATCATGCCCGACTGGAGTATCGCGCTCGAAATGCAGTTCTACGCAGTGTTTCCGTTCCTGGCTCTTCTGATCAGAAGGATAGGTTTTGGTGCCTTCTTTTGTCTTTGTTCAGCAACAGCCTGGCTGTCGTTGTTCTTCTTCACCTATTATGCTGGTACTCCACCGGGGCTCCTGGGCAATTTTCCACAACCAACTTTCCTGCCGTTAAAAATCCACATATTTGCCGTGGGCATCATCAGTGCGGGGGTGTTGGTCAAAGGCCGGTTCGTGCTGTTGTCCAAGTGGTACATACCCGGGTTCTTGTTTTTCGCACTGACGTGCGAGTTTAACTACACGAAATTACTCGGCGTCGCCTACCTCTTCGCCTATTTCTTGGCTGCATCACCCCGCTTCCACAGCGGGTTGATGTCGATGGGTGGCAGGCTTAACCAGTGGGTTGAAAATCGAGAATGGCTATGCTGGCCCGCTGAACTTACGTACTCCGGATACCTGATTCACAACATCGTTTTGGCGGTCGGATTGGATTGGTTATTATCCGTGACCGGGTTTACCGGCGCAAGTATTCTCGAATTCTCCGCGTTGCTCCTGATGGTGCTGGCAATGGTGGGCGCAATCGGAACGGGTCTTCTTTTTGCCATTGAACGCCCCGGAATCAGGTTTGGGAAAAGACTGATACGCTCCAAACTCTCAATCCGGTCGTAGGTCCCTTTTGTGCCATTTACATCCGCTCGATAGTGAAAGGGGCTAACTGTCTTTTGTCGCCACTACCTTGACGCTTTTCCAGCGCCATCCCAAGTCGGGGCTGTGGTCAATACCCAGATTCAAGATCCGTGCTCCGGCGGCCCCGATTGTCGCTTTGAGGCGGGATTCCGGAATGCCGAACATCCCGATGAGGGGGCGGTCGCCATGTTTGAACTTTCTATAAACATCAACTGCAAATTGAGGGAAGAGTCTGCGGGAAAGTGTGGGCTTCAGCACTTGGAACACAACCGTTCCGTCCGGCTTGATAATTCTAAAAAACTCCCGGATATACTCCAATGAGTTCTCGGGTTCGATGTGCTGCAGCACGATGTTTGAATAGATAAAGTCGAAATGATTGCTCGGAAACAACTGCAGATCAGGGCGGGGATTCAAATGATAGGTGCAGAGGTCCGGATAACGGTTGAACTCATTCGCCTTCTTTACCATTGGGGCGGAGACGTCCACGCCGTGAACTTCTTCAAAATGTGTTGTGAGCGCCTGACTCAATCTGCCTACGCCGCAACCAAAATCGAGAACGCGTCCTCCATTAGGTCGAACATTTTGGGACGTCAACTCCTTCATCAAGTCCTGGATTTCCGTCTGGCCGGTCGCAAAAAAAGCTTCGGGGTTCCATTTCCCCCCCCTTTTTCTCGGGGTCGGTCAGGATTGCCCATAACGGGTCGTCCGCTCCAAGCTTTTCCCAATTGGTTTTCCAGTATTCGAAGCTCATGATTAATGGCAAATTGGTGTCAAAATAAAGGTCGATTTTTGATGGATCGGTGCGCGGTTGCAAGGTGATTTCTAGTCATTTTTTAGTGGATGCATGTCGACGTTTGCGGTGAGATGGTCATGTGCCGAAGACTACGGTCGAAACGTGCGTCGTCTGCGCGAAGAAACCCATGGCGTGTGTGGTTATTAATCTTCCAGTAAACCACGAAAGATTACCGGACCGGCTTGAGAATTTTCAGGTAGAAGAGTGTCGAGTAGATCAAATTTGCGAGAAGAATCGTTGAATAGAGCAACAGAAACGCTTTCAACGCCAAGAACTGATCATTTTGGATCACCACAGCCTCCAGAAGGGTGACCGATGCAAAAGCGAAGAGGTTTCCGGGGAAAGTGAAATATTGTTTCGCCAGTATTTTGAGTTCCCCAATGTTGCGAGGAACTAGAATGATATGCTGGGCTGCCGCGCCATTTTTCCAGAACATGGCATTGAAGTCGGCTGCGGTGGCTGATGCTTTTTTAACTTCTTCCGAGGGGGACGAGAGGCTCAAATTGAGCAGGACGAACGCGGCGTTGAATCTGGCGAAACCGCTGCTGCCCAGCGCTGCGGCAATACCGGGAATCATCCACCACGGATTCTGGCTTTGAATGGCCAGACCGGCCGCGAGGCAGCTGTACATGGATGGTCCCTGATAGTAGTGAACGAGCCGGTCGAAATAGCCTCCCGCCGCTCCGGAAGTGGGTTTGCCCGCGTGACGTTCATATCTGGCCACCTCTCCATCGACATGGTCCAAGAGGAAGAAAAATAGAATCATGCCGGCTCCGGCCAGATAGTTGGTCTGGGACGGCCACAGCAGCACAATCGAGCCGGCCATCGCGAAGACAAGACTGATAAAGGTTACCGCGTTTGATGACAGGCCCAAGTGGACGCAGATCCAAGTGACGTTGATCGACAGCGGTCGGCCGACATAGTGCGAAATCCACAGAGGGTCGCGTTCCGGTTTCTGGCAAACTCGTTTCAGTTCTTTTCGAGAAATTATGGACATGGCAAATATCTATCAATGTCACGTTTCGAACGTCCGGGCGATTGCTTTGGTAAGAATCAAGCGGATCTCATCTTTCGTCACGGTTCGAAGATTGTTGTCGGATCGTCCGGGCGTATTCATTTCGTCGACGTGCCGAAGAACGTCGTCGGGGTTCTGTATGTATTTGTCCAGGGCGCTTTTTACATGGAGGTCAGTCATGAGACTGGCGAGCCGCCGTATGAGCGTAACGGTGCCTGATTCGCCCAGTTGATGGGCCAGTTTCTGAAGCCTTCCGTCATCGCTTGCTGCGTTGAACTCTAAAATTTCCGGGAGCATAAAACTACATGCCAGGCCGTGCGGAACTCCAAAATGTGCCGTGATCGGATAGGACATCGAATGGGCGAGAGCCGTTCGTGTCTGGCTGATGGCCAGTCCTGCCAACAGGCTGGCAGACATCATTTTCGACCGCAGATTGGGATTCGCCAGGTCAGCCATCAAAAGGGGGAGATTCTCCAAGGCGAGCTTGGCGGCACTTACTGCGAGCCCCATCGAAATTGGTGTGGCGTTGCGGTTCCAAACGGATTCCAGCCCTTGCGAGAGGGCGTCGAGTCCCGTGGACAATGTCACGTCCGCCGGAAGATTGATTGTCAGGTCAGGGTCGAGGATCGCTGATTCCGGAAAGAGGTGCGGTGAAGCGATGCTGTATTTGCGCGCCAACCGATGGTCCCAGATGGTGCCGAACGGTGTAACTTCGCTTCCAGTACCTGCGGTGGTTGGGATTGTGATTACTGGAAGCAGTGAGCCCGGTGGCAAAGGTTGCTTGTTCTCAAAATGGTCCCTCAGGAAGATGTTCAGCGCCAGCCCGACGCTGAATGCTTTCGCCGTATCCATCGCGCTGCCTCCACCAAGCGCAACCACGCATTCCACCGGGGCGCCGCCCAGTCCCTTCAAAGCCTCGTCCAGGAGCGCGAGGTCCGGATTGGGTTGTACCCGGTCCCAAACAATCGTTTTCGTGTCGGCCAAGAGTGAAGTGAGTCGGGCCGTAACTCCGCGACGGGTAAATCCTGCGGAGGTTACCAACAGGGTCTTTCGTCGATTCACCAATCCGGCAATCTGCTCCACGGTTCCCGAACCGAAAAGAATGCGCGTGGGAGCATGGTGGGTCCAAGAATGAGTCGCGAGGGAAAGCATGGGCGGCTGGTCAGCGGGACGAAAGATGGGTCATGAAATCCTGCTTGTTCTGAACCGGTGTCTTGGTCGGGCGACCGAGATCTTTCCGGGCTCCTTTGTTGACTCGAACCTCCAAGAGGGACGGTCCGACCGACGCAATCAATTTCGCGAGTGCGTTGGAAAGCATCCCGGCGTCGTCAGCCCTCCAGGTCTCCAGATATCCGCAGGCTCGCGCGATCGCCGGAATATCCATTTCAAACCCAACCGTCGGTTGCCCTCCCACTGAATCATGTGCGCCGTTGTTGAGGACCAAATGTTTTAAGTTCTTGGGTCGTTGCGACCCGATAATGGCAAGTGATCCCATGTGCATGATAAGGGCTCCATCACCATCCAGACACACGACCTGTCTCTGGGGCTTTTCCAGTGCGATGCCGAGTGCGATTTGTGAAGCGTGGCCCATGCAGCCCACCGTCAAAAAGTCGCGACCGTGACTCTGATTGTTGCGCGCCCGATGTTCAAAGACTTCCCGCGAAGTCATTCCGGTTGTGGAAACCACGACGGCATCGTCGGGAAGCGCGTCAAGGATCGAGATGATGGCGGCTTCCCGGGTGAGCTGATATTCGTCAGGACGTCGGTTCTGAATGGCGTATGGCTCAAAGGTTCCTTTGCGGATAATGACGCAGTAAGGAGCGCCGTTTTCCCGGATGTGCGTCTGGGCGCGATCCATGACTTCCCTGGCCGGGTCAAGGGAGTCGGGCAGGATCTCGACGGGTATCCCGAGCGTCTTCACAAGTTCGAGAGTGATCTTGCCCTGCTTGACGTGCTGCGGCTCATCCTTGACGCCGGGCTCTCCCCGCCAGCCCACCATGAGCAGCATGGGGATCGCATAAACTTCGGCATCCACCAAAGAGGCCAGTGGGTTGACCATATTGCCCAGACCGGAGTTTTGAAGGTACACGACGCCCGGTTCGCCAGAAGCTAGATAGTGCCCCGCAGCCAGGGCCACCGAAGCGCCTTCGTTTGCGGCAATGATGTGCCGTTCCGGAGGCGCGTTGTCAGTGATGTAGGCACACAGGTCTTTCAGGAGGGAGTCCGGGACGCCGGTGAAAAACCGGAAGCCGCTTTGCTGAAGAAGTTCAAAAAACTCGCGACAGTGAATCATAATCGGTTTGGGTGGATTACCGGCCGCCGGGAATGAGAGTCAGGATGTCCCGGATGGAAAGGCAGTGTTCGCCCGCTTCCGCGGCGCGTTCGTGTTCGAGGATCGATTCCGCCGTTTTTTTCATGGCCGGGTAGGCGCTTCGAAGCAGGTGGTTGGCATAGATCACCGCGTTGAAACCGAGTTCCATGAGTTCGGTTTCGGTGAAATGATCGTAGGCGGTGGGGACCGATATCAACGGGACGGTTACGTCCAGAGCCTTGAACTGCCGACAGAATTCGCGGATTTCATCACCTGATTTTTGGGTGCTGTGAATCATGATGCCGTCGGCTCCGGCCTTGATGTAAGCCTGCGCTCTGGCAATGGCGTCCTCCATTCCGTGTTTGAGGATCAAGCTCTCAATGCGGGCGACGATCATGAAGTCGGCCGTCACTTGCGCCTTCTTTCCCTCGATGATCTTGTGGCAGAAACCCTCGATCGTATCTTGGGTTTGGGCCACGTCCGTTCCGAACAGCGAATTCTTCTTGAGCCCGACCTTGTCCTCGATGATCACGGCCGACACGCCCAGCCGCTCGAGGGTTCGGACCAGGAAAACAAAATGCTCGGGGATGCCGCCCGTGTCGCCGTCGTAAATCACGGGCTTGGTGGTGACCTCCAGAATCTCGTTGATCGTGTTGGCTCGGGAGGTTCTGTCGACCGCTTCGATATCGGGTTTTCCCTTGGCGGTAGAGTCCGTCAGACTGCTCAACCAGATTCCGTCAAATTCGTGCACCATGTGGTTCCTGGTCACCTTGGTGTTCTCGACAATGAGAGCAGAGAGTCCGTTATGCGCCTCCATCAGCCGGATGATTTTCTTCGCGTTCAGCAGCCGTTTCAGCTGCTTCATCCGAATTTGCGGTGTCGTCCCGATTTCCCGCAATCTCGCGTTCAGCGCGGTCGACGAGATGCCGACGGTGTATTCGGGTTCCACAAGTTCTCCCCCCCATTCTGCTAATGTGCTGATGACTTGTTCCCGGGTATGTTTTTGAGGGCCGGTCCGCCAGTCGTTTCCATGAACCACGTAGTCCGGTTTGATTTTCTTCAAATTGGGGACGTAATCAAGGGTCTCCTGTGGGATCACCTGAACGACTCCCTTGATATTCTCGACGATTGCACAGCGTTCTTCAAATGTGAGGAAGGGCAGTCGTTTATAACTGGCGATCGCTTCATCGGTCAGGAGGCCGACCGTGACCTCGCCCAGTTCCCTCGCCGTTTTCAAAATATTGAGATGCCCGTGGTGCAACAGATCGGCACTCATTCCTACGTAAACTCGTTTCATATTGGAGCGAAGTTTTCCCGTCGGTCGTCGCGTGGCGCGAGGATGAATCCTTCGACACCAATCGGACGGGAAGATAAAGGCGCAGAGGTTGTGATTGGGGGCACAGGCTGGCAAGGCAAAACCCAACAAAAGGCTCCGGATCGGCAGTGTCTTGCATCGATTCACGTGGCCGAAGACAACTGGTTTGACAGCTTCAATGCGTTGGGTGGGTCGACGGCTGCTGGCTTCGATCTGACTCGGAACACAATTATTGGGTTGAGTTTTCGGATACAGACGGTAACCCCTTCGGCCGCTAAATCGCATGAACCAGAATCCAATTCAGAATTCAACGAGCGGGACGAAGTCGCGCGTCAATGTGCTGGGCGTCGGCATCAGTGTTCTGAATCTGACGATTGCGACTCAACGGATTCTCGATGCGGTGAAGAGCCGAACAAAGGGGTTTGTCTGCATTACCGGCGTTCACGGCGTGATCGAAAGCCAGAGCGACGTCGCGCTTCGCAAGATACATAACAGGGCCTACTTGGTGACGCCCGACGGGATGCCGATGGTCTGGGCCGGAAAACTCGCGGGACACAGTGAAATGGGGCGTGTCTATGGGCCGGACCTGATGCTGGAAATCTGTCGCGTTTCGGCGGAACACAACGTGAAACACTTCTTCTACGGAGGGGCGAACAATGTGGCGGTCGACCTGAAGGAGCATTTGGAAAAACGATATCCAGGTCTCAACGTGGTGGGGACCTACGAACCGCCGTTTCGACCGCTCAACGATGCCGAAGTCCGACAGCTGGAGGAACAGGTGTCGCAGGCCCGGCCTGATATTTTTTGGGTGGGGCTCAGCACTCCAAAACAGGAGAAATTTATGGCCGAGTATCTCCCCAAGCTCGGCGCGACGATCATGATTGGTGTGGGTGCGGCCTTCGATTTTCATTCCGGCCGGGTCCGCCAAGCCCCGAGGTGGATTCAACGTTCCGGATTCGAGTGGCTTTATCGTCTTTGTTCGGAACCCCGGCGCTTGTGGAAACGGTATTTGCGCAATAATCCGTTGTTCTTGTGGGCATATTTTCTCCAAAAGACCGGATTGAAAAAGTTTGAGCTGGATTAACGGGGGGAATTTAATGATTTTTCGCCGACGCGATGAGTATATCCAAAGATTCTTTGATTGTGGTTTGCGGTGGCGGCGGCTTCATCGGAGGGCATCTGCTTGCAGATCTGCGCCGACAGGGGTTCTCCCGATTGCGCTCCGTTGATATCAAGCCCACGGAGGAATGGTATCAGGTATTCGATGATGTGGAAAACCTGGTGCTCGACCTGCAGGACAAGGATGCCTGTTTCGTGGCGCTGAAGGGGGCTTCGCAGGTTTACAATCTCGCGGCGGACATGGGCGGCATGGGATTCATTGAGAACAACCGCTGCCTCTGCATGCTTTCCGTCCTGATCAACACCCATCTGCTGATGGCCGCCAAGGAACACTGTGTTGCCCGTTTTTTTTATGCGTCATCCGCCTGCGTCTACAACGCGGACAAGCAAAAAGACCCGAACGTGACGGCTCTCAAGGAGGCGGATGCCTACCCTGGGATGCCGGAGGACGGTTACGGATGGGAGAAGCTGTTTAGCGAGCGGATGTGCCGTCACTACAGGGAAGACTTCGGGTTGGTCACCCGGGTTGCGCGCTATCACAACGTCTATGGTCCGCTCGGAACGTATGATGGCGGCCGGGAAAAGGCGCCCGCCGCAATGTGCCGCAAGGTGATCCAGGCAAAGGTCAGCGGTAAGCACGAAATCGAGATCTGGGGCGACGGTCTGCAGACCCGCAGCTTCATGTATATCGACGATTGCCTGAAAGGAACCCAGGACATTCTCGCCAGCGACATTCTGGAGCCAATCAACCTGGGCAGCAGTGAGCTTGTCAGCATCAATGATCTGGTCGACATCGTGGAAGAGATCGCTGGGATCAAACTGAATCGCTCGTACAATTTGAACGCGCCGAAGGGGGTCAACGGTCGAAACAGTGACAACACGCTGATCAAGCACTGTTTGAAATGGGAACCGTCAGTTCGGTTGAGGGACGGGATGGAGAAAACGTACAAGTGGATTTACGATCAGATGATGGCGACTGCAAAGTGACGTAAATGGATTCATCTAACACCACGAATGACGAGCGACCGGCTCCGCTTCTGACCCAAGTCAGAGACTGCCTCAAAAGCATTCCCGACAAAGGGCTGTTCGTCTGCCTGGTGGTTCTGTGGTTGTTGCCGTTTGCCTATTGGGGCAATTCTACATTCGGCTATGTGGACACCAGTTCGATGTTCAGGTGGATGTTCAGTGCCTATAATTCACCGGGGACGGAGGAGGAGTTTGGGAACTTCCTCCCATTCGTCGTCCTTTTTCTATTCTATCACGAACGCAGCCGCCTGCTTCCTCTGATGGCCCGGCCCTGGAGGCCGGCGTTGGGGCTTCTGGCTGCTGCCGCGATGCTCCACGTTGTCGGCTACGTCGTGCAGCAGCCACGGATTTCGCTGGCGGCGATGCTGATGGGGGGGTACTGCATTCTGGGAGTGGTCTGGGGATGGAGATTTCTAGTCGGCAGTTTTTTTCCTTACTGGCTCCTGTTTTTTTGCATCCCGATCGGGAGTTTGATCGAGAATATCACCTTCCCGTTGCGGTTGCTTTCGACCGACCTCTCGGTGTGGATAACCACGTATATTTTTGGCGTTCCGATTATTCAGGATGGTGTGCGGATATTCGATCCAGAAGGACTCTTCCAATACGAGGTAGCGGCGGCGTGCAGTGGAATCCGGAGTCTGATTTCACTTTTTATTCTGACGACAATCTTCAGTTTCGTGACGGTCAAGGCCTGGTGGAAACGAGTCGTGTTGATTGGTTTGACCGTTCCGCTGGCCATTGCCGGCAACGTGTTGCGGCTCCTGATTCTCATGCTTGTCTCGGAAATCTTCGGGCAGAAGATTGGCGAAATGGTCCACGACTGGCTCGGGTTCATCACCTTTGCTATTTCCCTGAGCGGAATCGTCATTGTCCAGCGCTGGATGGAACGTGGGGAATCGGAACGAAGCCCCGGTCCGGGAAGACCCGCTCAAGCCCATGCCTGACCTCAGAAATAAAATAACTATGATCGTTGCCGCAGGCGGCATCGTCATCGGGATGGTGTTCTTACTGAATTGGATGAGCAAGCGCCACCAGTTGGGTGCTCCGGCGGTCGTTGTCGCTGGCGAACTCAGTGGTGGACGGCTCGAAATTGTTCTCCCGAAAGACGTAGCTGGCTTCACTTCTTCAAACCTGCCGATTTCCGAAATCGAAGTCTCGACGCTTCCCAGTGATACGTCGTTTGGCAGGTCACAATACGTGGATGCAGACGGCTTTGCAGTTGATGTGACGGTCGTGCTTATGGGGACTGATCGAACCAGCATTCATAAACCGGAGTTTTGTTTGAATGGTGCAGGATGGCCGATCATTCAGACGGATCGCGTAGCAATAGCGATGGAAAACGGTTCCCAACTGGGTGCGACAAAACTTCTAGTGGAGAAGAAAATCAAATACGAAGGGCGAGACGTCCTTTTGCGGGGGATCTATACCTACTGGTTTGTCGCGGACGGTGTCGCGACGGACAGTCACAAGGAGCGGATGTGGTTGATGGCGAAAACCCTCCTGACAAAGGGGGTATTGCAACGGTGGGCCTACGTCAGCTGTTTTACGTGGAACGTTGAAGGAAACGAAGAACGACTGTGGGAAAAGACTCAGGGTTTTATACGGGAAATCGGCCCGAGAATCCATCCTGGCCTTCCACTTCTTCAGTAACGCGGCAGTCCGGATCGGAATGCAGCTGTACCGTGACTTGCGTGATGGGGTTCTGTTCGCCGTCGCCGGAAGGTAAACGTCCACTTTATCGACGAACGATGAAAAGGGCGGAGTCATTCACAACGGATCGTGTCACCGGGGTGCGACAACTTGACCAGGTTTTGCGAGCGAACCCGGTGAGGGTGTTGTTTCACGGTGGCGAAGCGTTGCATTCCTTCCCCCGCTCGACGCGTCCGTAACCAGATCGTAAACGGATCTTGATTTTGGATGGATTCCATTGCAGAAAGCGCGGCCCGTAACATCATGCTTCAACGACAGCGACTAGTTCGTAATCAGATCCATAAATTGCTCGATGCGTTGATCATCGGGTTCAGTTTTTGGCTGGCGCATTTTGTCCGCTCCCATCCGCTCGGTGTCAAAACGTTTACCTATGAGCTGGGGGGATTCAGTGAATACGCCTGGCTGCTGGCCGTGATTGTTCCGTTTGCTCCGTTGGTGCTGGAGCTGGCCGGATTTTATGACCGCTCGCTTCTCGGGTCCCGGCGGGCTGCGCTTTGGCAGCTGGTCAAGGGCTGCTCGGTGTTAACGGTGGGCGCGATTATCATCCAGTTTTTCTTTCGCGAGCAGTTGGCACGATCAGTTTATATTTTCTTCCCGATTTTTAGCATTCTCTTGGTGATGCTGAAGGAGGAACTCGTTCGGCAGTTGGTGGAATCTCAGGTCGGGCGCGCCCGGATGCGACGTCGATTGATCGTCGCGGGCATTCAGAGCGACACTGAAAAGATGACCCAGTACCTCTCAACGAAGGACGATGCCGGGTTTGACGTGGTTGAGAGGGTCTCGCTCGATGAGGACTCCATTAGCCAGCTCCCCACGCTTCTCCGGAAATATTCTGCGAACGCCGTGGTTTTGTGCGCGCAGCACACGGCTTTCGGGCTGGTCGAGAAGGCGATCCGAAGCTGTGAACTGGAGGGAGTGGAGGTGTGGTTGATGGCGGACTTTTTCAAGACGGAAATCAGCCAGACGTCGCTCGACGAGTTCTACGGAAAGCCGATGCTGGTTTTCAGGTCCGCTCCGGAGGCTTCCTGGCAGGCCATGGCGAAGCAGCTGATTGATTTCTCAGGGGCGCTTTTTCTCCTTGTTTGTACGTCCCCCGTCCTGCTGGCGGCTGCCCTGACGATTCGGTTCACCTCGAAGGGCCCGGTTTTTTTCCGGCAGCAACGTGCCGGACTCAACGGACAGCCGTTCAACATGCTCAAGTTCCGTTCGATGGTGAGCAATGCGGAGCAGCTAAAACAGGAACTTGCCCAATTGAACGAGATGAGCGGACCCGTATTCAAGGTCACCAATGATCCTCGCGTCACCCGTGTCGGGCGGTTCATTCGCAAATGGAGCATCGACGAGCTGCCTCAACTTATAAACATATTGCGGGGCGACATGAGTCTGGTCGGTCCCCGACCGTTGCCGGTGGACGAGGTGGAGCGGTTCGATGATCGCGCGCACCGTCGGCGGTTGAGCGTCAAGCCAGGGTTGACGTGTCTTTGGCAGGTGACCGGCCGGAGCGACGTGAGAGACTTTTCTGAATGGGTGCGACTGGATCTCGAGTACATCGATAACTGGTCCATCTGGCTCGATTTGAAAATTCTTGTTCGGACCATTCCTGTCGTCCTGACGGGTGCCGGTGCCAAGTAAAACCAACGTCAGCATCAGGCTCAGAAAGGCTCCGTCTCGCCATGAAGTCAGCGAAAAAGAAATCGGCGCGCGCAAAAACCGCGAAATCAAGAACGCCCGCCCGGCCCGTTTCCGTGGTCACCGGCGGAGCAGGGTTTCTGGGATCCCACCTTGTGGATCGGCTGCTGGCGGAAGGCCATCAAGTGGTCGCGATTGATAATCTGGTCACGGGCTCGGTGGAGAACATTGATCATCTTTCCGGCCATCAGAATTTCCGGTTCATTCAACAGGACGTCACTGAATTTCTGTTCTTGCACGGTCCTGTGAATTTCGTCTGGCACTTCGCTTCGCCCGCCAGTCCGATCGACTATCTGGAGCTGCCGATTCAAACGCTCAAAGTGGGCTCGCTGGGAACGCACAAGGCGCTGGGACTTGCCAAAAACAAGGGTGCGAGGTTTCTCCTGGCCTCGACTTCCGAGGTGTACGGGGATCCGCTGGTGCATCCGCAAACCGAGGACTACTGGGGCAATGTCAATCCGGTTGGCCCGCGGGGTTGTTACGACGAATCTAAGCGTTTTGCCGAGGCGATCACCATGGCCTATCATCGTGCTCATCAGCTTGAAACCCGGATTGTCCGCATTTTCAACACGTACGGACCGCGCATGCGGATGAACGATGGGCGGGTGGTGCCGGCGTTCATACATCAGGCACTGACCGGGAAGCCGATGACGGTATTTGGAGATGGTAGCCAGACCCGGAGTTTCTGTTTTTGTTCTGATCTCATCGACGGGATCTTCCGCCTGATGATGAGTTCCGAGGCGGATCCGGTGAACATCGGCAACCCGCAGGAAATGACCATGCTGGAGTTCGCGATGACGATTCGAAGTGCGACAAAATCAAAGTCGCGAATCATTCACAAGCCGCTGCCTCAGGACGATCCGAAGCAGCGTCGCCCCGATATTCAGCGCGCCGAATCAATCTTGAAATGGCGTCCGGAAGTCAATCTGGAAAACGGCATTTTGCGGACGATCGATTATTTCCGGAGCAAAGTGAAATGAAGGTCCGACCAACTCTATTGCAGGGTGCCTAAATTGGTCAGCGAGAGGGTTTTTGTTTGACCGGCTTTGGTAATTCCAGTAACTCAAAAGCACTTCCTGCAAGTGCGCACGCCAAACCTCATCGGTGCTTTGGTGTGAACCCCGAAAGGGTACAAAATAAACAGGTAGATCTATGAGTAATAAGTCATTTTTAGCCGTCGATTTTGGGGCCAGCACTCTCAAGGTCGCGGAGTTCGACTTCACTGCCGACGGTTCGTTGGCATTGTTGAACTACGGGATTGAGCCGCTCGGCCTCGCCGGGTCGCAGGATGCCGCGCGGGAAGCTGTTGTCATCAAGGCGTTGCAGAAGCTGGTTTCGGAAAAAGGCTTTGCCTCGAAGAACATCAACGTCTGCGCTCCCGGGTTTCACGTTTTTTCAAAATTTGTAAAACTACCACCGGTTGATTCTGGGAAACTCAATCAGATCATTGAGTATGAAGCTCGGCAGAACGTTCCGTTCCCTCTCGAAGAAGTGGTGTGGGATTATCAGATCCTTGGGACAACTCCAAGTGGTGAACTTGAGGTTCTTCTGGTGGCGGTCAAGTCGGAGATTGTAGAGGGGCTTTTCCGGTCCGGTGATGCCGCTGGTTTGAAGCTTCAGCTGGTTGATGTCTCTCCTGCCGCGCTCTGTAACGCTTTCCGTTTTAACTACGGTGATCTCGAAGGGTGCACCATGCTCCTGGACATCGGAGCCAAGACCAGCAATCTGCTCTTTTTCGAGGGCGAGAGAATTTACGCGCGCAGCATCAATATTGGTGCAAACGCAATCACGCAGGAGTTTGCGGCGGAGGCAAAGCTGCCGTTTGCGCGAGCGGAGGAAGTCAAAAAAGAGGAGGGCTTTGTCAGTCTTGGTGGTGCCTATGAGGAGCCTGAAAATCCCCATCAGGCGGCGATCTCGAAAATCGCGCGTCAGGTGATGACCAGGCTTCACATCCAGGTCAATCAGACACTCGGATTTTACCGGCAGCAACAGGGCGGCTCGGCCCCCGCACGATTGTTCCTTTCTGGTGGTGGCTCCATCATGCCTTACACCGCCCAGTTCTTCTCCGAGAAACTGAATGTCCCGGTTGAGTACTTCAATCCGTTTCGGAACATCCAGTTGAATGACGGCATGGATCTGGAGGAGTTGGCCAAAGTGGCTCATTCCTATGGCGAGGTTGTCGGACTGGCTCTTCGCGATCTGGCTCAGTGCCCGGTTGAAATGAATCTGATGCCGAAAACGCTCTTGCAGCGGCAGAAGATCAATCAGAAGAAGCCCTACCTTATTGCTGCGGTTGTGTTTCTTGTGGTCGCAGTGCTTGGGTTCGGTTTTCTCTATTCAAGTCTTGCAAGTCTGAAAGCGGACGCGCTCCGTGATTTGGACGCGGAAATCACGCCGCTGGCCAAGCGGGATGGTGATCTGACCAAGTCGATGAGTCGCTTGGACACCGCGCGAGCGGAGGTGGTACAGCTCAGTGCTTGGATGCGGGAAAAATACTACTGGATCTATTTCTACAATGAACTACACGCCATCCTTGCGGCGGCGGAGGCCCAATATGAAGCCGAGCTTGGCGTCCCCGTCGGAGTGTGGGTGGACAAGCTGGTGACTCAGCACCCGAATGCGGATCGGCGGACACCATTTGAAGACGAGAAAGAAGACGCTGGCGACGCCATGATGGATGAGAGGTTCATGGAACGCTACGGTCTCGCAAACCAGATGGCGAGTCAGACCAAAAAGAACACCAAGAAAAGCGCCGCAGACTTCATGCTCAGCGAGACGGATACGAACAGTATTTCAACGGTCGCCATGGTCTTTCGTGCTGTCGATGTTACAGCAAGTTCAGGTGACGCGAGTGCCAATGATCGGATTGCCTACGGCCTGCTGGAATTGATCAAGCGCAGTGATCTGGTCAGCACGAACGGCACGTCGTTGGGCGGGGCCATCAATGTCGATGAGAATAGCGGAACGATCAGCTTCCCGCTCAATATCAAACTGAAAAACCCACTCTCTCTGTAATATGGACTGGATCAAGAAAAACACGACGTTGCTCGTAAGCATTGTGGTGGCACTGGTCGCCATTGGCGGGGCTGGTTACTACCTCATAGAAAAAATGGGTGCGAGCGCGGACGTGAGCGCCAAGTTCAGCGCAGCCGTTCAGCGACGAGATGGTCTGATTCACAAACGCCCCAATCACCCGGGCTTTGTCAAAGTCGACAATATCAAGATCGTTAATGAAGACTATGACCGGCTGACACAGTTTCAATCTGAACTCATCAAAGGATTCAGGTCGACCACGCCGGTGCAGCCGACGGAACGCGATTTCAAACAGGCCCTAGCGGATACCATGGCGGTGATTGAGGGGGAAGGCGAGCGCAGTGGACTGACAGCGCCGACGAATTTCACCATGTCGTTTACCGCACAAAAAGTGGGCTACCGCTTCGCGAGCAACAGCTTGGATCGGCTCACCGTACAGTTGGCGGACCTGACTGTCGTGGCAAAGATTCTTGTGGATGCCAGGGTCAATTCAATTGAGTCCTTCAGGCGGGTTGCGGTATCGGAGGATGACTCTGGTGCCAACGCGGTTCCTGCGGAGTATATTGGAAATTTCGCCGTGAAGACAAATGAGGAGACCAAGGCGGTGGTCTATCCTTATGAAGTTTCGTTTCGTTGTTTCAGTGAAGAATTTGGCGACGTGCTCGAGGGCATCGCTGCTTCGCCCTATTCCATCCTAGTCAAAACCATCGCCATCGAACCGGCCACTGTTCGAAGCCTGAAATCCAAACGAAAAAAATTATCTGACGACAGTTTTGAAGCAATGTTTCAAGCCGCCACTAGGTATGGTGAAGCAAGTCCGACAACACCGACCGGCGCGGCCGGTGTTAGTCGCAGCCGTGGTCGTGGGGACGAGTCAGCCGCAATGAAAAATCGATACGGCTCGGCTCGCGTGCGCCCTGGTGCGAACCAGCCGGCGACTGGGATGGTTCCTCCGGGAGTTATGCCGATGCAGCCCACCGGCCCGGAGGTCCTGCTTCAGCCAGAGCCGTTGAGAGTCACCTTGGGGTTGGCTGTGGTTCACATGCCCGAGTCAGGTTCAGAGTCGTCCGCGAATAAATAAATTTACATGGAGTTCCTCAAAAACCACTACGAGAAGGTCATTCTTGGCGTCGTCCTTTTGGCCTTGGCCTTGGTGGCTGCCTGGTTGCCTATGCAGATCTCCGAGGAGAAGCGAAAAATCGAGAGCAGCATCACCGTGCCAAAACCCGAACCAGATCCAAAGAAGCCAACCGATCTGGCGGCCGTCGAATTTATCAGGGAGGAAGTCAAGAACCCTCCCAAGGCACGGCTGTCCGACGGGCACAACACCTTTAATTCCGTCGTCTGGAGAAAAATGCCGGACGGTAGACTGATAAAACTTCGGCCGGAAGATGTCGGGGTCAACCAGCTCAAGATTGAGGCTGTTGAGCCACTGAACTTCATCATCGAATACGACCGAGTCTCAGGATCGGGCTACTATTTCAATGTCACGCGGGAACAGGCTGAACAGGCTTCAGACCGTCGTCGCCGTCCGTATTACATCTCGCTGAACAGCGCCAAGAAAAACGAGGTGTTTTCGATTGTCGAAGTTCGTGGCGAGGAAGCGGATCCGCTTGCGTTCGTGTTGAAGCTGGTGGATTCCGATGAAGACATCGTAATTTCGAAAAGCAGGCCGTATCATGTGACCAACGGTTATTCGGCGACGATCGCGTATGCGCCGGAAAACAAAACGTGGAAACTTGCCCGCAACAAGGAGCCCTTAGTTTTCGCGGGAGACACCAACATTATTGTAGACATCAATCCGGCCGAAGTGATACTACGTGCCGTCTCAAACGAAAAGACCACAACCATACCGTTCTAACGTACCCAGACGCAGAGATCTTAACTTTATGTTTTCGGTTCTTGCCCTAAAACAACTCATGACCAAAGTAGTTTTTTCAGCCATCGTTTCCGCGGTATTATTGTCCGGAGGAATCACTGTCACAGCACAAAACGCGACTATCGATGCTGCTGTCGACGAGTCGGTTCGCCGTGAGGCGGACACGTTGCTTATGCGCCAGAAGCTCGTTGACGCCCAGATCGCGTCAGCCAAGGTGGACCTGTTGGAAGCTGCCCAGCTGTATCAGCAGTGCTTCGCGTTATCCAAGCGGATTGGTGCCGGAGTCGAGGTCGAGACGGCGGAGACTGTTTCAGGTCTAGTCGCAGTGCGGATCAAGCTCGCTGATCAACTGCGAAAGTCACTGGATTTCTCGGCCGCCAAAGACCAGATCGACAGCGCGCTGCTGGCCGATTCTAAAAGCCCGGAACTGCTCGCGCTTCAGAAGAAAAACGACGCCGACATTGTGAAGTATCAGGGCCGTCAACCCGACGCGGCGACCAAGGCAGAAGCAGTGCGGATTGGGGCTGAAAAAGTAGACGTGTCCACCGAGGTTCAAAATGCCAAGCTGCTGCTCCAAATGGGTAAGATCGAGGAGGCCAAGGCGATCCTGGTTGAAGCGATAAAGAAAGACCCGGTCAACAAGGAGGCGTTCTTCTATCTCGACAAAATACAGCAGGAACGTGAGGAAGTCTGGAGTGACATTCGTAAGTATGACAACCGTCGGCGCATGGTTGAGGTGAACAAGGCTTGGGTCGAGCCGATCAGCCGGGAAGCTCTGCCAAAACCGAACCCCTATGCAACCCGGCATCCGCAGATTGAAACGAGCGTGGAACGTCAGGCGATCATGGAAAAGCTTTACATGATCACGCTGAACGAAGTGATTTATGAAGGTCTGCCTCTTTCCGAAGTCGTAAAAAACCTGACCGACGAGGCGCGGAGTCGCGACCCGGATCAGAGGGGTGTCAATTTCCTGATCACATCAAGTGTCGACGCGCCTGCCTCGGCGACGGCCTTCACGACAGACCCGGCCACCGGTGCACCGATTGCGGTCAATTCAGGCGGCGGTTCCTCTGCCGACATCGGAAACGCCCTTATTGAAATCTCGACCCCGATCACCGATCTTCGCCTGATCGATGTACTTGATGCAATCGTGCTCGTCTCCGATCAGCCCATCAAGTACACGATTGAGAACTACGCAGTGGTGTTCAGCCCTAAATCACCAGAGCAGGAACGTCTTTTCACCCGCACGATCAAGGTCAACCCAAATACATTCTATCAGGGTCTTGAAGGTGTGTTCGCCAGCTCGCTCGGAGGGGGCGGAAATCAGCAGGGCGGCGGCGGCGGCGGCGGCCAGCAGGGTGGTGGTGGCGGTGGCCAAGGCGGCGGTGGCGGTGGCCAAGGCGGCGGTGGCCAAGGCGGCGGTGGCCAGCAGCAGCAGGGAGGAGCAATTTTTGCACAAGTCGGGATCGCGGGCGGTGGCAACCAGCAGGGTGGCGGCGGCGGCGGTTTTGGTGGCGGCGGTGGCGGTGGCGGTGGCCAGGGTGGTGGTGGTGGCCAGCAGGGCGGCGGTGGTCTTCGCTTTGTGACGGTTACCAACGACATGTCGATCGTTAACATTGCTGTCCGTGATTATTTTGAAGCGGCAGGCGTCAGTCTACTCGCGCCAAAGATGCTGTATTTCAATGACCGCACAGGTTTGCTCATGGTGCGAGCCACGCTTGAGGATCTCGAAATTATTGCACAAGCGGTCGAGGTATTGAATTACGAGCCTCCACAGATCACGATCGAAGCACGCTTTGTCGAAGTGTCCCAAAGCGACACCCGGGCTCTTGGATTTAACTGGATCTTGGGGAACACGCTGATTGGGCCCAACGGCGGCACTGCTATCGCTGGCGGCACGCAACCGCAGTTCAATACGGGCACGGCTCCCTCGGCGGCAAACCCGGCTGGTACTTTTCCTTTCCCCGGCGTAACTCCGAATCCAATTCCTCCTGCAGTTACGGACGGCAACTTCACTCAGGGTCTTCGTAACATGGCAAATGCGCCGGACTTGTTCTCGGTGACGGGTATTCTCACTGATCCGCAGTTCAAGGTGGTTATCACCGCACTTGATCAGCGTGAAGGTGTCGACCTCATGTTCGCGCCTCGCGTGACAACGTTGAGCGGCCGTCAGACGCAGATCAAGGCGGTGCTGGTCCAGACGATCATTACGGGTATCAGTCAGAATGGCCAGACTGGCGGCGGCACCGGTGGTGCGGCAGTTACGGTTGGTGGCGGTGGTGGTGGGACGGTGGCCGCCCAGCAGCCAACCACCCAGCCATTCGAATTTGGACCTGTCTTGGACGTTATTCCATACGTTTCAGCTGATGGACATACGATTCAAATGACGATCATCCCGACGCTGACCCGTTTCGACGGATATGACGATCCAGGCATTTATACCTCACAGATACAGTCCGGAAGTGGTAACACGGTCGGCAACGCGTTGACCCTTCCGACCCCGCTGCCAAGGTTTCAACTCCGTCAGGTCGCCACGAGTGTCAATGTCTGGGACGGGCAAACCGTCGTGATCGGTGGTTTGTTAAGCGAGATCGTTCAAAAAGTGAAGGACAAGGTGCCTCTTCTCGGGGACCTCCCGTACTTCGGACGTTTCTTCCGCAGCGAGTCCCAGTCGACACAGAAGCGCAACCTCATCATCTTCGTCACTCCGACGATTATTGATCCGGCGGGCAATCTGGTGAACGACCCGGATGAGCAGCCTTTCGCAAAGAAGGGTGTCGCGGCTTTGAATTAGTTTCGCGTTCCTATTTTCTGACTTGGAAAATATTTGGAATTAGACTGTAAGAATCTGCCTGCTACAGACAATAGAAAGTGATTATGCCGTTTAGGACGAAAATTCGTAAAATAGTTCCGGTCGTCGTCAGCCTTCTGGCCCTGAACGGAACACTCCACGGCCAGGGTGCGTTTGAACCTCAGGGCGGGGAATACTCCGTTGTCGGCCCTCTGGCTGGAGATCAGGTTCATGCCAATCTCGCCCTCGGTCACAACGGTGGTTATCTCGTCTGGCAGGACAATCACACCGACGGTGATGGTCTAGGCATTTCTGCGGTTAGGCTCAACAGCTCATCCACCGCGGCGTTCGACCCGTTTCGTGTCAATTCGATTTCGACGCACAATCAGGAACTGCCGCAGGTCGCTGAACTCGCCGGTGGAAATTATCTCTTCGTCTGGCAGGGCGGGCCTCCGGCAAAGCAGGGGATTTTCGCCCGCGTGCTTGATTCCAACGGCCTCTTTTTGAACAACGCCGACGTTCCGGTGAACACTCATACCACGACGACCAAGTTGTCACCCGCGGTTGCCGGTCTGGATAACGGCAATGGTATTGTGGTGTGGTCGAGCTTCGGTCAGGACGATGCCGCCAATCCGTCGCCTGTCAAACGGGGGTTGCAGGGCGTTTATGCGCAGTTGCTTTCACCCTCCGGGCAGAAAATTGGAGCTGAGTTCAGGGTCAATGACACGGTTGAGTTGAGCCAGCGGACACCGGTTGTGAGCGGGCTGAAGAACGGGGATTTTTTGGTGGTTTGGGTTACCGAACACATCACCGGGTTTGGAGACCGGCAGGACGTCAGCGGCGTGAATATCATGGGCCGGATCTATTCCGGTGGCACTGCGGCGCCGTTGAGCGGGGAGTTCACGGTGAACAGTTCCACGAACATCTGTGCCAATCCAAGTGTGGTCTCCACCAGCGACGGTGGTTTCACCGTTGCGTGGAGTGAAAATAACCGGAGCGACGGCGAGAACTCGTGGGACATTGCCGCCCGCCACTTCAGTTCGCCTTCGTCGGTTGCGGGTCAGACACAGCACCTGCTTAACACTCACACGTACGGCGATCAATTTGCACCCCGGATCAGTGGTCAGGGAAGTGAGCAGTTGGTGGTCTGGACAAGCCTCGGACAGGACGGAAGCCGCGAGGGTGTTTTTGGCCGGTTCCTCTCACTCGGTCAGATGGTTGGCGATGAGTTTTTGGTGAACAGTAAAACGGTTTCCATGCAGGTGTTGCCCGCAGTGAGCGCTCAGGATGAACAGAGCATGCTGGTCGTGTGGTCAAGTTTCATCGGCGGTCCGGGCAGTGTCGATCTGCGGGCCCAGCGCTATGCGGTGGCAATCCCCCGGCCGGGTGCCCCGATCATCAGTGCCATGAGTCCCTATGAGTTGTTTGTCGGCTGGCCGGAGATTGCCGGATTTGAGGTCGCCGAATATCATCTTTACATCGACGGTGGGAATGAACCGGTGATCACTCCGGATATTTTTTATACCTTGTCCGGCCTGAACCCAGGGACAACTCATTCGTTGCGCATGGCTTACAAGCTGGTTGATGGTCGGGTGTCGCCGCTGTCCGAGCCGGTGGCGGGAAAGACCTGGGGTGGTGATTTCAACTTCGACGGTTTGCCGGATGACTGGCAGCGGGAACAGTTCGGCAACGATTCAAGCAAGTGGGGCGGGCCGCTGGTCGATACCGACGGTGACGGAGTGAACAACCTGAACGAGTTTCTGGCAGGCACACGGGCCAACGATGCCGCCAGCGTGTTGAAGATGAACATTTCAAAATCAGCGCAAGGGTGGCAGCTGTATTGGAACTCCGTTCCGGGGCTCATTTACAAGGTTCAAGCTTCGGACAATTTCAATGTGTGGAGTGAAGTCGGGGGCTATCGGTTTTCGGCTGGTCTTTTGGATTCCGCCTTTGTCCAGCCCGACGGCGGAATGGAATACTACCGTGTCATTCGTATTCGTTAATGTTGCATATGTTGAGAAAAACCATCTTCAGTCTCGCGGTTGCGGTCGTCACGCTTGGTTCGCAAAACCTGTTCGGGTTTGCGCTCGACGGCCCGGCGATCGGCTACGAAGTTCCTGCATGGGGATACGAGCCTAATACCCTTGCTCGCGGTTATCCGAGAGCGATCGGCGATGAAAGCCGGGTCACCACACCAAATATCTATTACGCCTGTGATCAGACGTTTCTTGATTACTTTGGCGAGCGCGGTCGGCAGGAGGTTGGGAAAGTCGCGGAATATTTCAACGAGCTCCCGGCGTTTTCGTCGATGAGTCCTGATTTGTTGGAGTTTCCAATGGTCACCTATCGGGAGAACTACAAGGCGGATGCACTGCTGCTGAATGATTTGAAGTCAAATTTGATGACCTACATTCTCTGGGACCTGGGGTTGACCAGTCCCGAGTGGTACATGTGGTCCGTTCGCACCCGGGATTTGATTAGTCCTCGGATTTGCCCGTTTTATGATTGGGTGATCACCATGCGGAATTTCGACCCCGGTTCATGGGAGCCATCGAGCTACGTGAATGGCGCTCTTTACACCTACCGGTGGGTGCTCTCCTGCCCGCCGGGAGCTGATCTTACCTATCCGGCACCGGTGCTGGTGGATCCGACTTCGTTCGGATTCTCCGCCGTAGCAGGGTTGACCTCAACAGATACGGGTCAATATTACTCGGGGTTTAGCCGGGATGATATCGGGGCTCTTCGCTATATCTATCGCAAACAAAACTATAATTTTGAAAGCCTGCCGGCCAACGTACTGGCGGGTGCTGCGGGTGGAGGGACCATCTGGAGCATCGTCGATCCGAACGCAACCAATGGGGCTGCCGCTGACACCTCCGGATTGCGGGCGGGAATTGACAAGTTCAACTTTCAGGAGCGTCCCTATGACTCACTGCTGAGTCAGTTCTTTGTGGGATTCACTAACCAGCTGAATTCCACCCTGATTACCAATGGGACGGCCATCGCCCAGACGTTTGGTCGACCGGTTTTGGTTCCCGACATGGTGTTTCGGGCGACCGATTTCCTCGGGACTGCCTCGTCTGGTCTCGGCAGACCGACTCCCTACTACTCCAATGTGGGCGCCTCCGGTCCGGGGACTCTCGCGGTGGGCGGCGGCGTTCCGTTGAGCTATTCGCTGACGAAGATCGGTCGTGCCTTTGATGTGGATAATCCACTGTATCTGGATGAGCAGCAGATTATCCCGATCCCAGCTTATCGTTGGGCGTCCTACGACGGTACCACCAATGAGCCGGTGTTCTATCCGACCCGGGCGAGCATCGAAGATCTGGAGGATTTGGTCTTGAGCCAGTAGCAGTTGAAGTAACGTGATATGAGAATGTTTTATAGAAAGCTAGTGGTCGGAGTGGTTGCCATGGCTGCCTGTGCCGGGCTCCGTGCTCAGGTAGCGCCAAACTACGTCAATCATAACCTGATCGAGGTGGCTCCGCAGATCAATGCCACATCGTTTTTCAACGACGGCGTGTTTGATATCTCTTCGACACTGCCGTTTACGACCATTAATACCCGGTACTTCACCAATCGGGGCACACTCATCAGTTCGCCCGGCTTTAGCTTTTCTTATGACGCCGACTCGGCGGCCGGCAAGAAACCGGCCACGAAAATTCTGAATCAAGGTACCATCATCGCGGAGGACGGATTTAGAATTGTTCAGTCGACCGTTACCGACGGAACAACGTTTTTCGGAGCTGCGGCCGGTGCCTCGTGGCTCCACCTGAATGCAACGAATATTTTTTCGAGCGGCCTGTTGTCCGCCGGGACGGAGGGACTTGTCCAGATCTACGCGAAGAATCTCGAGCTCAAGCGGGGTGGGATTCGGACCGGGTCGCCTCCGGGTAACAGGACCAGTCTCAGCGCGGGTGGGTTCACTGCTGACCGGAGCAATTACCTCAACGCAGCGGGGATTACTGACAATTACTGGGGAACAGGAACCAATCAAAATCTGTATACTCCGGGGCAGCCGCTCAACTTGGAACTTGAACAACTGGACACGCCTTTTCCGGCAACTCCAGTCCATCAGGTCAACACCGTGCTGAATGTTTCAAACCTCATCACCAGATTGCGCCTGCCGCTCAACGGTGACAGCCAGATTTACGATGCCTTTGTTCGGACGAACTTGTCCGGCGGGACCAACGCCGTCATTCAAGTTGTATTTGTCGCCACCAACCTGAACACCGGGGAGGCCACCGCTAGGGTTACCTGGTCGCCGGGTATCTTTGATGGAGCGGATGGTATCGATGGTGCAAGTGTTCCGATCATCGAGGTGCGTGCCCGGGCATTCGATAACGTTCTGGCGGCCTTCGTCACGAATTCGATCTATATCTTCGATGAGATGGCGGCGATCACCAACCTCTTCGTCGGGCAGAATATCCAAACCGTTTCCGGTCGGCCTTCAAACTATCAGGTTTGGACCGGCACTGGCGCCGGTCTGGGTGGCTTTATTTTTGGCGGACTGCCAAGCAACTCCAGGTTCAATTATTTTGAACACATCTGGAATCCGAACTGGTCCTTTTCCCGGGTGACCAATGGTTACGCGGCGTATTCGTTCAACTACAATCTCCCGGCGACGACGGGGACTGATTTTGTCTTTACTGGCTTTTTCGACGGATTTTTCGGTCTTGCAAATCCTTTTGTGGTGGACTGGCAGGATCCGACGAATGTCCCGGGTCGTGTTTTCCTGGCGGCGACCGAATCAATGAATCTGGAAAACACCCGGCTCCGGGGCGAGCGATACCTCAACGTAAAATCTCCCCACGTGGAATTGAATGATTACACGAGTATCGACTCACCCATCCTGAATCTCGACCTCGGAAACACCAACATCGATGGCATGTTACGGATCAAGGACCTGGTTCCAGCTGTTGTGGAGCGTGTGGCTGGCCCGATCTATCTGTGGAGTGCCAGTTGGACCAACCTCAACGTGACCTTCGATGTGGATCCTGAAACCGGCAACGCGACCAGCAACACCACGATCATCCGGAACTTCGTGACGTTCGTGGACAATCAGGATATCGCCGGGTTGGTGCCGGTCGTCACCGAGGAGATCCGGTTGAAAGCCCGCGAAGTCGTTGTGTCGGACCCCATGACCGTCCAGCGCGCCGTCAAGTTCGAAGCACGGGATCTGACTTTGGACGCCGCGCTTGATTTCGGTCCTGAAATTGGACAGATGGGATCTCATAACTTTAAGGGATTGGTGAACCTGACCAACAGTGGTGAGGTGTTCCAAAATAGTGGCGGAGTTGATCTCGGGCCCGGATTTGTTCCGCGCTTTGAAACCTTTGAGAATTCCGGCACATGGTTGTCATACTATTGGAACCTCAAGGTGGATCAACTGATCAACAGCGGCACGCTGTATGGATACCGGGGACCGCTCTATGTGACGGCGGGCAATCTGAACACCGAGTTTGGAGAGCTGCTGTCCTTGAATGACGTCCATCTGACGTGCAACACGTTGAGCTCTGCGTTTTCCACCGCCCGGGCCGGCTCGATTGACGGCTCGCTCGGGGGCGTTTCGCTGCTGTTTCCAGGACGTCTCTACATCGATGTCCGGGACCACGTAGACGACGGCGGTTTTGGAGCCAACAACAACTGGAATTCGACCGATGGATTCGAGATGTTGAGGAAGCCCACGACCGGCGATTTCACCGGCACCATGCTGACCTCGTTCGGATACCAGTTCTCTGAAATTACCCACAAGTGGGGTGCTGAGGACCGTGGTGCGGATCAGGATGGGTATTACGACAACGCGTCGGTTGGGACTCTGGTGCTGAACGGGCAAATGTTGAGCCGGTTCACATTTGAAACCGTTAACGGAAACAACGCGATGTATGTCTGGTATCTCGACCTGCGCGGGTATGCTGCGAGTGATACGCTGGATGGAATGTCAATCGAGCCGGGCATGAAGATTTACTTCGCCAATTCAAGCGTTCCACCCGAGGAGTTGAACGGTCTGTTCGACGGTCGATTGATCTATCTCCCGATGCCGACCATCCCGACCTCGCAGGTTACTCTCAGCAGCGGACAGGTCGTCACCGCTAAGAACGGATTGTTGAACAGCATGGCTGTCGACTCGGACGGAGACGGAATTGTGAATGGCCTTGATGCGAGTCCGTTTGACGAAGTGGTCTTCCGGGTGGATGTGGTGAGCGAACCCAAGGCCCGTGCCGTGATCAGCTGGGTCGGCGCTCCGCGCACGGAGTATCAGGTCGAATACAAGGACAATGTTGACGCCGCAGGCTGGAAAGTTCTCGGCAATCTCGTGACAATGTCCGACCAGCGCAACATGTCGATGGTGGATGCGCATCCGAGCAGCTCCCATCGTTACTACCGGGTGATCTACACGCCTTAGCCCGTAAAGTCAGTTTTTCAGAAGCGGCCCTTATGGCCGCTTTTTTTTTGATGAACGTTTTTGATGCGATATGAAGCTGATCGGTATCACCGGTGGTATTGGCATGGGTAAAAGCGCCTGTTCGGACTGGCTGCTCGGCGACGGTCATCGGCTTGTCGATACCGACGTTATTTCTCGGGAGCTGACAGCCAGCGACGCAGGAGTGAACGCGGAAATCCGGGCGGCGTTTGGTGGGGACGTCTTCGACGGAGCTGGAGTGTTGGACCGGTCGGCACTTGCGGATCGGGTCTTCCCGGATCAATCCAGTCGGCGTGTGCTGGAAGGAATTCTGCACCCACGAATCCGGAAGGCGTGGACGGCGGAAGTTCAGAACTGGCGCCATCAGGGGGTCGGGTGCGGGTTCGTGGTGATCCCACTGTTGTTTGAAACTGGCGCGGAGGAACACTTTGACTCAATCATCTGTATAACCTGCACCTCGACCACGCAAATCTGCCGGTTGAGGTCCAGGAACTGGGACGATGACCAGGTGAACGCGCGAATCTCCGCACAAATGGCTGTGAAGGAGAAAATGGCAAGATCTCACCACGTGATCTGGACTGAGGGAACGATGGCGTCCACGACAGAACAATTAAAAATGGTTTTGCGGCAACTGGCTTGATGGAACTACTGTGGGCTAGCTGCTGATGCCAAAGACTACATTGATTCCCAGGGAAAGCGACGCGTTGGTTCGACTTGACGGGGACAATCCTCACGGGTTGCTGGGAATGCATGTGCTGGCGGGAAAGGACGTGGACGTCGTGGTCAGGGCCTTCGTTCCCGGCGCCCGGTCAGTGCGGGTGGAACCCGTTTTGGAGAAGAAGAAGCCGGCCTTCACACTCTCGCTGATTGACGATGCCGGTTTGTTCGAAGGGATCGGCAAGTCCGCCGGCTCGGTTTATTCCTATGATCTGGTGATTCAGTTCGAGGATGGGAATGAATATCGGACGCGTGATGCTTATTCGTTTCTCCCGACCTTGTCCGAGCAGGACGTCTTCCTGTTTAACGAAGGCAAGGAGCGGCGCATTTTTGACAAGCTCGGCTCCCACCTACGGGAGATCGACGGGGTTGCCGGAACCAGTTTCGCCGTCTGGGCCCCGAACGCGCGCCGGGTCAGTGTAGTGGGGGACTTCAATCAATGGGATGGTCGTCGTAACATGATGCGGAAGCTGGGCGGATCGGGCATCTGGGAGATTTTCATTCCGAACGTGGGAAAAGGCGCGCACTACAAATTTGAACTGCTGGATGCGACCGGCAAAATTGTGCTGAAGACGGATCCGTTCGGTCTCTATTTTGAGGTGCCTCCGAAGAACGCAGCGATCGTGTGGTCGGTTGGCGAGTTCAAATGGACTGACCGACAATGGCTCGAAAACAGGCGGAAGGCGGAGCCGTTGAAGAAACCGTTCTCGATGTATGAAATGCATCTCGGTTCCTGGCGACGCAAGTCGGAATACGAGGCGTTCGGCTATCGGGAGCTGGCGGGTCGGTTGATTGATTATCTGCGCGAGACCGGATTCACGCACGTTGAGTTTCTTCCGGTGGCCGAGCATGCATTCTACCCGTCCTGGGGCTACCAGGTGACCGGGTTTTTCGCTCCGACGAGCCGCTACGGATCGCCCGATGATTTTCAGTTTCTGGTGAACGCCCTGCATGAGGCGGGCTTTGGAGTCATCATTGACTGGGTGCCCGCCCACTTTCCGAAGGACGACTGGGCGCTGGCGCGATTTGACGGTACCGCGCTCTATGAACATGAGGATCCCCGTCAGGGTTCACATCAGGATTGGGGCACGTTGATCTTCAATTTCGGACGTCACGAAGTGCGCAATTTCCTGATCGCAAACGCGCTTTTCTGGTGTGAGTACTATCATATCGATGGACTCCGCGTGGATGCGGTGGCGTCGATGCTATATCTGGACTACTCGCGCGAGGCGGGAGAGTGGGTGCCCAACAAGTACGGAGGCCGTGAGAATCTGGAGGCCGTCGAGTTTCTGAAGGAGTTCAACCACCTTGTGCAGACCGAGCATCCGGGCGTGGTTACGATCGCGGAGGAGTCCACCGCGTGGCCGCAGGTTTCGCGTCCGCCGTACGTCGGTGGACTTGGTTTTACCTTCAAGTGGAACATGGGCTGGATGCACGACACTCTGAGTTACTTCAAGTTGGATCCGGTTCATCGCAAGTATCATCAGGACCAGCTGACGTTTGCGATGCTCTATCATTTCCAGGAGAATTTCGTGCTGCCGCTCTCCCATGATGAAGTGGTTCACGGCAAGGCCTCGTTGCTTGGCCGGATGCCGGGTGATGAATGGCAGAAGTTTGCCAACCTCCGGGCGCTGCTCGCCTATCAATGGTTTTTCCCGGGCAAGAAACTGCTCTTCATGGGTTGTGAGTTTGGGCAGCGGGCCGAGTGGAACTGCGACGCGGAACTGAACTGGGGATCGCTGCACGAAGGCCCGTTTCATCAGGGGCTCCAACGGCTGGTCGGTGACATGAACCGGCTTTACGTGGCACAACCGGAACTGCATGAATCCGACTACGACACCGCAGGGTTCCAGTGGATCGATTGTAAGGATACGGAAAAGAGCGTGCTGAGCTTCGTGCGCCGCGATCTGTACGGCGCGAACGAGACGCTGGTGATTCTGAATCTGACGCCTGAAGTGCGCGAGAGCTACCGGGTCGGAATGCCGGGTGACGGTTATTGGCGCGAGGTGTTGAACACGGACGCCGGGATCTATGGTGGCAGTGGGCGGGGAAATCTCGGCGGAAAGACCGCTGAAAACGTCTCGCATCACGGGCAGGAGCACTCAGCTGAATTCTGTCTGCCACCACTTTCTGTAAGTGTTTTCAAACGCGGCGCGGGTCCGGGCGGTCACTGATTGCAGTGATAACATTTTTTGAACGTCCCGTTCAGGTTGAGCGGGTGACAGCGAACATGAGTAACACCATTTCAAATTCCATTCCTCCCAGCTTTGAAGAATTCCAGCGGCAGATGCACGAGTTCATGAAGCAAAATCTTCCCAAGATGAATGCTTCGGACCCGGTCGCAGGCGATGCCGCTGAAACCACCTCGCCGAAGGAAAAAAAGCTGACGCCGGATGATTTCAAGTTTGATTACAAACCACGTGATGTGAAGAAGCATCTCGACCGGTTTGTCATCAAGCAGGATGAGGCCAAAAAGGTGTTGAGCGTGGCGCTCTGCGATCACTATCACCACGTTCAGCAGGCGTTGTCCGGACGGGAGACGGTCAATTACACAAAGCAGAACATCATACTTTTGGGACCTACCGGTGTCGGCAAAACGTATCTGATCCGAAGTGTTGCCGAATTGATCGGCGTGCCATTCGTGAAGGCGGACGCGACGAAATTTTCCGAGACTGGCTACGTCGGAGGTGATGCCGAGGACCTCGTTCGTGACTTGGTGCGCAAGGCCAACGGCGATATCAAACGCGCCGAGTACGGAATCATTTACATCGACGAGATCGACAAGATCGCGAGCAACCGGGTTTCGGGCGGTCGCGATGTGAGCGGGCAGGGGGTGCAGACCAACCTGCTGAAGCTGATGGAAGAGACGGACGTTCCTGCACGAGCTCCGAATGACATCGCCGGCCAGATTCAGGCGATGATGGAAACCACGCAGCGCGGAAAAACGTCTGCGGCAACCGTGAACACGAAACACATCCTGTTTGTCGTGAGCGGCGCCTTTGATGGTTTGGAGGAGATTGTTCGCCGCCGGGAGCGGGATGCTTCGATCGGCTTTTCTCCGCAGGCAAAAAGGCCTGTGGATGACGAGAGCATATTTTTTCACGCATCCACACGGGACTTCATCGAATACGGATTTGAACCTGAGTTTATCGGACGTCTGCCGGTGCGGGTCGTCTGCAATCCGTTGAAAGTGGATGACCTGTTTGAAATCCTGAAATCATCCGAGGGCAGCATCATCCGGCAGTATGAGAATTCATTCGCCGCGTATGACATCGATGTGGTGTTCCAGGAGGACGGGTTGAAGAAAATTGCGGAGCACGCCGCCGAGGAAAAGACCGGGGCGCGCGGATTGATGACGGTGTGCGAGCGGGTTTTCCGGGAATTGAAGTTCGAGCTGCCGTCCACCCATGTCCGCCGGTTCGCCGTGACCGAATCGCTGGTTGAGAATCCCGGGGCCAGACTCAGGGAATTGCTGGAGGAAATTGCCCGGGAAGACATGGAACTAATGTCCCGCTTGGTGATGGAATTTGCCCAGCGATTTGAAGAAACCCACAAGCTCAAGCTCATTTTTTCCGAAGAAGCCATCGAGTTGCTGGTGAGTGAGTCGACGAAGAGTTCCAGATCCGTCCGTGATTTGTGCGCCGTAAAGTTCAAGGATTTTCAGTTCGGATTACGCCTGATCGAACAGAATACCGGCCAAAAGGAGTTCACGATTGACCTCGGGATCGCTGCAGATCCGGACCAGCGCTTGAGCGAATGGGTGGTGAAGAGCTATCAGCAGGTTGCTGATTCTAGTTCGTCAGAGTCGACTGGCGCCTGATCCTTGAGTTGCATCATAATTTGGAAGTGCTTATGCTTCGCGGTGTGCAGGTGAATTGGCTGATCCCAGTACAATTCGTTTTTGTGCGTTCGACTGAGAGTAATTTTAAAAAGATATGCCCGGGACGTTAACCCCCAGTGAGGAAGCGCAGTTGCAGCAGACGGTGGAGATGTTCGAAGCAATCTCCCAGTCGCAGCCGCACGACTACCAGTCGCTGGAAATCCTGAAGGAGGCCTACCTGAAGCTGGGCCGTGATGAGGATCTGCTGGATGCGTCCAAGCGGATTGCCGACGCTTACGTGCAGCTTGGCCAGTTGTCGTCGGCCATTCTCGAATACGAAACGATCCTGCAGCGTTTCCCTGATGATGCCGATGTCAGCGCGGCGCTGGCGAAGATCGAGTCCCAGGCGTCGAGCCTTGGGGGTGGTGACGACGACGAACCGGAGGAAGCGCCGACGGCGCAGGAACCTCCACCACAGGTCGGAGCAATCCGGACGCATGCTTCCACGGCGCATCTGGACGACGGCGCGAACGCGATGAGGAAGCTGTTCGTTGACGGCAACCACATTTCCGCGGCTGAATTTGACCTGTGCTGGCCGGACAGCGAGGGATTGGTCGGCGGGGAGATCTCAGTCCCGTTCATTCAGTCGCTGATGGACAAGAACATCATGCCGCTGGAGAAAGCACTAAGACTGCTCGTCGACAAAAGCCGGCTCGGATACCTGCCGCTGGAGATGTATGACGTTCAGATTGATCTGGCGCGGTCCTATTCCGCCGAGGTCTGCCGCCGCTGGTGCGTGCTTCCGTTCGACCAGATGGGCAAGACTGTCCTGGTCTCCACCACGAATCCCTTCAATACCCGCGCCATGCACGAGCTGCAACAATCGCTGGGACAGCGCATCCAGTGGTATCTGGCTTCGCCGGTGGATCTGACGCGTGAAATTCAAAAGGCCTTCCGGAATTAGCCATGGCTCCCTCAAAAACATTCGGAGAAAAGATCGCCGACATCCTTGTTGATGACGGTCTGCTCACTCGTGCACAGGTCGACGAGCTGGTGGAACGGCAGAAGAAGGAGGGCACGCGCCTGCTGAAGATCATCACGGAGAAAAACCTGGTGGGTGATCAGGATCTCGCGGTCTGCATGGGACGGGTGCTGAACACTCCGCCCGTGAATCTGTCCCGCATCTCCATCCCGGCGGAACTGGTTGAACTGGTGCCGCGGGACGTCGCCATGAACCACAAGGTCCTGCCGGTTTCGCGTCTGGGCAACAAGCTTTTTCTGGCGATGGCGGACCCCCTCAATGTGCTGGCGTTGGACGACATTCGTCGGCTTACCAAACTGGAGGTGACGCCGCTGATCGCCCCGGAGAAGGCCATCATTGAAAAGTTCGGCCACCTGAGTTCCGTCGGCGGTGGGAGCATGGAGGACCTGATTCAGGATGTGGAGAACTCCGAGAACTCAGACGACGCCGAGAGTCTCGAACTGGCAAAGGTTTCCACGGACGAGGTTAACCTTGATTCCCTCGCCGTGTCTTCGGGAGAAGCGCCGGTCATCAAACTGGCGAATTTAATTCTGGTCCAGGCCATCAAGGACAGGGCCAGTGACGTCCACATCGAGCCCTTTGAGAAGCAGGTCCGGTTGCGCTACCGGATTGACGGTGTACTGGTCGATGCGACGCCGCCGCCGAAGAGCATGCAGATTCCGCTCATCAGCCGTATCAAGATCATGAGTAATCTGGATATCGCCGAACGACGGTTGCCGCAGGATGGCCGAATGCGGGTGAAAATGGGCGGCCGCGACGTCGATCTTCGCGTCTCCGTCATGCCCACTGTTCATGGCGAGAAATGCGTGCTTCGCGTGTTGGACCGGTCCAATCTTTCCGCGAGTCTGGACAAGCTGGGACTGGACGACGACACCTTCAGGCGGTTCAAGGTCGCAGTCGATGCACCGCACGGATTGTTGCTGGTGACTGGTCCGACGGGTTCTGGAAAAACGACCACCCTCTATTCCGCTCTGAACGAGCTGAACAGTCCGGAGTTCAACATCATCACGGTGGAAGATCCGGTTGAATTCCAGATCATGGGCATCAACCAGGTGCCCGTTCGGAAGGAGATCGGCCTGTCATTTGCAAATGCGCTGCGCTCGATCCTCCGGCAGGATCCTGACATCGTCATGATCGGTGAAATTCGTGACAAGGAGACTGCGGAAATTGCGGTTGAAGCGGCGTTGACCGGTCACCAGGTGTTGAGCACGATGCACTGTAACGACGCCCCGGGGGCCATCACCCGAATGGACGACATGGGAATCGCGCCGTTTCTGATTTCATCCTCGGTGATTCTTTCCTGCGCCCAACGCCTCGTTCGGCGGGTCTGTTCGGTCTGCAAGGAACCGATGAAGTATCCGAAAAAAATGTACGAAGATCTGGGGATTGATCCTTCGTTTTTCGACGGGGTTGCGTTGCAAAAAGGGCGCGGCTGCGAACGGTGCAAGAACTCCGGGTATGCCGGTCGTTGCGCGATCATTGAAGTGATGACCATCACCGACGACATCCGGAAGCTGGTCATCCAGCGCGCCAGTTCGATGGACATCGGAAAACTGGCGATCAATCAGGGAATGGCAACGTTGCGCGATGTCGCACTGAACAAGGTGCGCGAGGGTATTACCACCCTCGAACAGGTGTTGCTGAACACGTCCGGTCACTAGACCCGCCTCATGCTTTCGCTGGAAGAAGCTCTCGGCCGCATCCTCGCCGGCGTGACTTTCCTCGGTGCGGAAAACGTTCCGCTCACCCGCGCAGCGGACCGGTTCATTGCCTCGGACATCGAATCTCCCGTCAACCTTCCAGGATTCGATAACTCGGCGATGGACGGCTACGCGGTCTGCTCGGCAGATTTGAAAACCGCATCCGAGGCGAACCTTGTCGAGTTGAATTGCATCGCTGAGATACCGGCCGGCGCCAGCGGCAGCGTGTTGGTTAAGCCTGGAGACTGCGTTCGGATTTTTACCGGATCGCCACTTCCATCGGGTGCCGATGCGGTCGTGATGCAGGAGGACACACGATCGATTTCAAATTCAAAAACGATCCAGGTGCTGGATACGGTCCGACCCTGGGAGAACGTGAGGTTCGCCGGTGAAGATGTAAAAAAAGACTCCGTGATCGCCCGGCACGGTGAACGGATTCGGTCGGGCCACATCGCGCTGCTCGCGGCGTGTGGACTGGGCACCGTCGCTGTCGGCCGCCGTCCGCGAGTCGGACTGCTGGCGACTGGAAGTGAACTGGTTGAGCCCGGGCAACCGTTGAGCCCCGGCCAGATCTTTGAAAGCAACCGTACCCTGCTCGCGCTCCTCGTGGAGAAGTCCGGCGGGGAGGCGGTCGTGTTCCCGATCGTGATGGACAAATTCGAACAGACCTGTGACGCGCTTGCTGCCGTATTCACCGAATGCGATGTCGTCATCACTTCCGGCGGGGTCTCTGTGGGTGATCATGACTATGTCAAACCAGCGCTCGAGAATCTTGGCGGGACGGTCGACGTCTGGAAGGTGGCCATCCGTCCGGGTAAACCGTTTGTGTACGGTCAGCTGAATGGAAAACATCTCTTCGGGCTCCCCGGCAATCCAATTTCGGCGCTGGTGACATTTCGTCTGCTGGTCCGTCCGGCGCTGTTGAAGATGCAGGGTGCGGCACATATGACGTTGCCGACTGCGCGCGGCATTCTGGGCGAGGCGATGATCAACCACGGAAACCGGCGTCACTTCGCACGAGTCATTCTACAGGGCGACGGCCGGGTGGTTTCAGCTGGGTTGCAGGCGTCGCACGCGCTATCAAGTCTGGTGTCGGCCAACGGGTTGCTGGAAATCCCACCGGAAACATCGTGGGATGAGGGGCGCGAGGTGCTGGTGTTGCGGGCGGACGATTGATCAGAACGGGCGTGTCGGCAGCACGGTCTTGCCGCCGCGCCGCTCCGGCGTCGGAACAGTATATGTCGATTTATCCAATTCGGTTCCGGCGGGCTGTTGGGGCTGGCCGAGATTCTGATCAAACACGCTGGCCGGGCCTTTTGGCGTGATCGACTCGATGTAAGCCGCCCGGTTATACAGCTGGCGGGTGCGGCTGACGGTGGAATCTGAAGGCTGTTCGAGTGTGGTCGGCGCGGTCAGCGCCGGAAGCACGGGTTTAGACGGGGAAATCAGTTCCTTGTACATCTCACGATAGTAAGACCGGGTGGTTAGATTCGCGGAGTTGATTGTGTTCTGAAATCCACGTTGATCGCCACTGTAAGGAGATCCGACCGAATCCGAGCCGCTCCCTGTAAAGAAGCTGTCGTCACCCAGACCGGACTTCCCGGTGTTGCCTCCCGCTGAAAAGCTCGATTCCAGTCGGTCGAGCGGGTTGCGATTCTCCGGCGTGAGCCCTTGGGTTTGGAATTTCTTTTGTCGGATGAAATACTCTTCAACTACCGTGACGGATTCCGATTTGCCTGACGCGGACGGATCGTCACCGTATGCCTCAACGCCCAGTGCGCGTTGGATGCCCTGCGCACTTTGTGTGTCCCGGAAAATCCAGTTGTCCTGATCGTTGTCCGCCGCCTTCCCGCTTCGTACGGTTGTGTTCATCGAGGGTGCCACGGGCGGAGCAAAAGTGGCGCTGCCATCGCTGAAGGTGGCAGGCTTCTCGGGGATTAATACCTCCAGAGTCGGCGTCGGCTGCGTTGGGATCGCGGCGTTCGGCCTTGGGCTGCTGAATTTAACCTTGTCCGCCGCCCTCGCTACGCCCGGTGACAGCAGGACCGCAATCAGGCTGATTGCCGGAAAAACTAACCTGAAACGATGCAGAACCATGAGGGGACAAAAGTATCCCTCCCGCCCGGAATGTCAAAAGCCAATTTTCCGGTGAAAACGCCTGATATCTCTATTGCAGGCCCCCGGTACCTTGGGTAGGTTCTCCGGCTTATGACGCTGACCGAAAAACTGCTCGCCCGCGCTTCCGGCAAGCCCGCTGTGCAAGCGGGAGACAATGTTTGGGTGAAAGCCGATGTCCTGATGACCCACGATGTGTGTGGACCGGGAACAATCGGCGTGTTCAAACGTGAATTTGGTGAAAACGCGAAGGTGTGGGACCGCAAACGGGTCGTGATCATTCCGGATCACTACATTTTCACCGAGGATTCGAAATCCAACCGCAACGTTGATATTCTACGCGACTTCTCCCGCGAGCAACAACTGCCCTACTTCTACGACGTGATCGATGACCCGAACGGTACTTGGAAATACGACGTCAGCAAGGGCAATTTGAAACGTCAGTATGGCTCGAACTACGCCGGAGTCTGCCACACGGCGCTCCCTGCCAAGGGTCACACCCGGCCCGGTGAAGTGCTTTTCGGTACCGACTCGCACACCTGCATGGCGGGTGCGTTCAACCAGTTTGCGACCGGCATTGGCAACACCGATGCTGGCTTCGTGATGGGCACCGGCAAGTTGCTGATCAAGGTTCCTGAGACCATGCATTTCCGTCTGGAAGGCAAGCTTCAGCCGGGCGTGATGGCCAAGGACGTTATTCTCCATTGCATCGGTGAAATTGGTTTTGACGGCGCAACGTATCGGGCGATGCAGTTCGACGGACCAGGCGTGGTAAGTCTTTCCATGGACGACCGCATGACCATCGCGAACATGGCAATCGAAGCCGGTGGCAAGAATGCCATCTTCCCATTTGACGCGCGCACGGCCGAATACGTCGATGCCCGGGTCAAGCTGAATGGCACTCGGACGAGTTACGAACCGGTCGAACTGGATGACGTCCAGACGTTCGTCTATGAAACGGTGGTCGACCTCGACAAACTGGAGCCGACGGTTGCCTGCCATCCCGATCCGGGCCAGCGCAAGACGGTTCGTGAAATGAACAACATGAAACTCGACCGTGCTTATGTCGGTTCCTGCACCGGTGGCAAGACCAGTGACTTCGTCGAGTTCGCCCGGGTGTTGCGGGGCAAGAAAGTGGTCATTGATACCTTCGGCGTGCCCGCAACTCCGGACATCGTGCGCGAACTCCAGACCACGCGTTGGGGTGATCAGACCATCTGGAAAATTCTCGAAGACGCGGGCGTGCGCATGACGGAAAACGCCGGTTGCTCGGCCTGTCTCGGCGGTCCTGTCGACACGTTCGGTCGCATGAACGAGGGCGGGTTGAAGTGCATCAGCGCCACCAACCGCAACTTTCCCGGTCGCATGGGCAGCAAGGAAAGCGAAGTCTATCTCGCCAGCCCCGCGACCGTCGCCGCCAGCGCGTTGACCGGTATGGTCACCGACCCGCGGGAGTACCTGACGAACTGAACTTCAGTTGCACCAAACATTCGAATTGAGGTGAGGTGAGGGGAGCTCATGTAGTTCGCCCCTTGTCGTCAGAAAGCCTTTTGCGGTAACTCGAAACCCAGTCAATTTGAGGGCATGCGCATTCTAATCGCCATCACCGGAGCCAGTGGAACCGGTTACGCTCAGAGGTTGTTGAATCATTTGGACGTCGTCGTGCACGATGTTCACCTGGTGATGAGCAAGTACGCTCAGTTGGTGATCAAGGAGGAGCTGCCCGATGGGTTTCGAGTTCCCGAGGGCGTACACCAGCACAGCCTGAAAAGCATGAACATCCCGTTTGCGAGCGGCTCGAACCCGGCGGATGTCATGGTCATCATTCCGTGCACCATGGGCACGGTCGGTCGGGTCGCCCACGGTTTTGCGGACGACGCGTTGCTGCGCTGTGCTGATGTTTCGTTGAAGGAAAAGAAGAAGTTGATTCTCGTTCCAAGGGAAACCCCGCTGAACCTCGTGCATGTGAAGAATTTTGAACTGCTGATCCAGGCTGGGGCCACAATCATCCCGGCGAATCCGTCCTTCTACGCCCGGCCGTCGACGGTGGATGAAGTGATGGATACGGTGGTGGCGCGGGTGTTGGATCACATGGGGGTCGTTCACAAGATCGGTTCGCGGTGGCGGGAGGAAGAGGAATAACCGATGTTCGCTGAAGTAAAGAAATGGGCTGAGTTCGTCAAGATCTCTCACACGGTGTTCGCGCTTCCGTTTGCGATTGCGTCGATGGCGGTCGCCGCCCGGGACACCCGTGGATGGCCGGGGTGGCGGATCTTTCTGCTCGTGCTCGCTTCCATGTTTTGCGCAAGGACGTGCGCCATGGCGTTCAACCGGATTGTTGATCGAAAGTTTGACGCCGAGAATCCGCGTACTGCGAAACGTCATTTGCCAGCCGGTCAGATCTCGCTGACGAGTGCGATCACGCTCTGCGCATTGGGCGGGGTTGGCTTGATGGCGTCGGCCTGGTTTCTGAATCCGCTGTGTTTTTACCTCTCGCCAGTCGGGTTGTTCTTCGTCTGTTTTTATTCGCTCACCAAACGGTTTACCGACTATACACATGTGTTCCTTGGAATCGCGCTCGCGCTCGCGCCAATCGGAGCCTGGCTTGCGGTTAAGGGGACCGATCTCCAGTTCCTTCCTCTGGCCGACAGTGTTCTACTGCCGTTGATTCTGGCGACGGTCGTTGTCTTCTGGTTGATCGGGTTCGACATCATTTACGCGATGCAGGATTACGAGTTCGACCGCACGCACGGCTTGCACTCGCTGGTTGTCGCGTGGGGACCGCAGAATGCACTTCGGGCGGCGTTTCTTTCGCACATGTTCATGTGGCTGCTCTTGACGATCTTTGGATTCGCAGCACGTTTTCGTGGGGTCGCGTTTTTTGTTGGTATGGTTGTGATTTTGGCGTGCCTAGTCATGGAACATTTAATTGCCAGAAAACGAAGCATGGGCTGGATCAATGTTGCGTTCTTCCGGTTGAATGCCGTGATCAGTGCCGTCTTTTTGATTGTGACACTTGCGGAAGTTGTGTTCTTTGATTTCTTCCGTTTAAAACGATGAACTGTGACCAAACAGCTGAATTGAACAGGAGCACGCAAAGGACGCGAAGCCGGGGGCTTATGTTTTTCAGCCGTTCTTAAAATGAATTTCCTGATCAAACAAAGCGGGTTGGTAGACATCTGGGAGAAGGTCTCGGCGGGCCAACGTATTGACGAGACCGATGCGCTTCGCCTGTTTGAATCGAAAGACTTGAATGCAGTTGGGGCCATTGCCGACGCCGCCCGTCAGCGCAAGGTTGGCAATCACGCCAGCTACATCGTCAACCGCTACATCAACTACTCGAATTACTGTATTCTTAGCTGCCAGTTTTGCTCCTTCGCCCGGAAGAAACGTGATGCGGATGGCTTCGAATTGACGACCGATCAAATGGTGCAGAAAGCGAAGGAAGCGCTCGCCCTCGGAATTACTGAATTGCACATTGTCGGAGGTCTCCACCCGTCGTTGCCGTTCAGTTATTACACCGACATGTTGAAGGCGCTGAAGCAGGTGGATCCGAAGCTCCAGCTCAAGTGTTTTACTGCTGTGGAAATCCTGCACCTCGCTTGGCTGGCGAAGAAGTCGACGGAACAGACATTGATTGAATTGAAGGAAGCCGGTTTGGAATCCCTCACCGGTGGCGGTGCTGAAATATTTCGCAAGGAAGTCCGCTCGCAAATCGCCAAGGGCAAGGAATCCGGTGCTGAATACTTGGACGTGCATCGCACCTGGCACAAGCTCGGTGGGCGCAGCACCTGCACGATGCTCTACGGTCATATTGAAACACTTGCAGACCGCGTCGATCATATGCGGCAACTTCGTGAATTGCAGGGTGAAACTGGCGGCTACACCGGATTTATTCCGCTGCCATATCAGCCGGAGAACAACAAGATTCCGGTGAGTGAACCACCAACGGGTTTTGATTCGTTGCGCACGATCGCGGTCGCCCGAATCTACCTCGATAACTTCGATCACATCACCGCCTACTGGGTGGGGTTGGGCATGAAACTCGCGCAGGTCGCGCTCAGTTACGGAGCCGACGACATTCACGGCACGATCATCGAGGAACACATTTTTAAGATGGCCGGCACGCAGGCTCCGGAAGCGCACACCGAAAAGGAACTGATCAAAGCCATTCGCGAGACGGGCCGAATTCCGGTTCAGCGAAACACGTTTTACGAACCGCTCAAGATTCATGAAGCAGGCGGCCAGTCCGGGCTGAGGAAAGTAGAACCCGCAACTGTTGAGGTATGAGTGATTCGGATTCGATACCGCCGCTGCGGATGGCACCGCGTGATGAGAACGAACATCTCGCGCATCAGATCAACCGCGAGAAAACCATCCTCGATCGCAAACGCGAAGAGGAGCTGGAGCAATCCCTTGCCCCGATGCGGGTGGGCTCTGTTCCCTACCTGAACAGTGTGCCGCTGACCCGCGGACTGGAAGATCAGATCTTTTTCGCTCCGCCGTCCAAACTCGCGGAATTACTTCAAGCAAAGGAGCTTGATGCGGCGTTGGTCAGCGTGACTGAGGTGTTGTTCAACGACGGATACGAAGTGCTCGACGGCGTGGCGGTGGCTTCATTGGGTGAGGTGAAGAGCGTGTTTCTCGCGCACAAGAAACCGATTGAGGAAGTTGATGTTGTCTATTGCGACACCGCCTCACTGACCAGTGTGAATCTACTGAGGATTCTGCTGGCGGAAAAGGGTTTGTCGCCGGTGTTTCGTCCGCTGGAATATTATCAGGACGCAGAATTTCAAAACTTCGTGTTGTTGATCGGGAATCCCGCGATCGACTTTGCGCGGACGGGGCACGAACACCAGATCTGGGATCTCGGGCAGGCCTGGTACGAGCTGACCCAGCTGCCGTTCGTGTTCGCCGTCTGGGCGTTGCGAAAAGGCTGCGTCGATGACGCGACCAAAAAACTTCTGCGTGAAGCCAAGGATTTCGGACTCGATACGCTCGACTACATTATCGCCTCGCGCACGGAATACGACGCCGAGTTCCGGAAGGATTACCTGAGCTGGCACATTCATTTCCATCTCGGCAACGATGAAAAACTTGGCCTGGCCAAGTTCATCGAACTCATCAACAAACATCACCTCGGAAAAGTCTTCGACCCGGTGTTTGTGAGTTGAGGGTTTAACATGGACGCATTACGCAAACGTCGGGTTGTTTTCGTGCCGACGTTCCCGAGAGGCAGTCTGAAAAGTGGCGGCAGGCATCCTTGCCTGCCGCTTCGTTCTCAGAAGCCTCTTCGTGCCTGACGGATTCCGTGCCGGGAATCCCGATCATGACAAGCATTTGTTCGGCGAGTTCCCGTTGAATTGTCTGACGTTACCTTCTGTTCCCCGACCGATTTTTCCGGCTTGATTTCGGTGTCTTGAGTTCACTGTCGAACCGGCCTTCCCGGATCCCGCCGCCGGAAACGGGCGTGCCGGGTGGCTTGTCTTCGTCGGCTGGCGACATTGTAAACGGAGATGAACGCGGTCCGAAAATATTTTTCACCAACTCATTTTCTTGCTTGACCTCCCCCCCCGACCGGCAATTGTAGTCACACTCAGTGAGAGTTTGTCGTTGGAAAAAATGGTATGAACCACACATGGATTATCGGGGCGGGCTGTCTTTCTTTTTTTGGACTGGCCGCATTTTCACCACTCGCAGCGCAGTCTCTCTCCTCCGTCCCCCGCCAGGATTTCTGGGTGACGGACGGGACGGTGAGCGCCATCGCGGTCACCAACAATCGCGTGTTCATCGGGGGCGACTTCACCTACGTGGGCGAGTGGACCGGTGGCGGCGTGCCGGTGGATCTCACCACGATGAAGCCGGTGGCGAAGTATCCGAAGGTCAACGGCAGCGTGCATGCCGTCGTCGGGGACGGGCAGGGCGGCTGGTTCATCGGCGGTGATTTCACCACGGTGGGCGGACGACCGCGAACGAATCTCGCGCACATCACCGCCGCCGGTGAAGTGGACACCAACTGGACGGCCCACGCCACGAGT
>Ga0209390_10001660_pt1 | contig 42140 bp, 31 predicted proteins | sample BON01_FD_187212 | JGI IMG/M metagenome (GOLD analysis project Ga0209390, IMG submission 187212) | Freshwater microbial communities from Lake Bonney liftoff mats and glacier meltwater in Antarctica - BON-01 (SPAdes) (version 2) | ecosystem: Environmental > Aquatic > Freshwater > Ice > Glacier...
AAAAAACCGGGCGCTTGGTGGGATCCCTCTCATGCCGATGCCATCGCCAGCCTTCGTGTCCTCCGCGCCAACGGCCAATGGCTCTCCCTCTGGCGCAACTAATCACCCATCACTTCTAATTACACCCGAGTCTAATTGAAGGCGAGCTTTTCCTTTTCCGTTTTCATCGATCGTATATTGGATAGGAATGATCACCACTTCCGAAACAGGAGTTCCCAGAAGAAATGCAGTTTCGTTACTGCTGGATCCCGACTTCGAACGCAGCAACATTACCGCATCTTTTATTCTGATTCCTTCCTTTGAGTATCTTCCATTTGATTCAAATACGAGGTCGAAGGTTTCTTCGCTAAGCGATATTTCGGTTTCCCAGCCGCCGGTCATAAATGGTCTCTTTGAAACTACCCGGGTCACCGGGGACGATCATAAGATCGGGAATGCGCCCAAAGCGTTTGCGCGCTTGTTTCATATCCTGAAATTCCGACTCAACGCCTTGAGCGCGCCGTCTCAAATGTGGGTGCCGCAATAAGATTGCTGTGATGCACCTGCAAGAAGCGCGCAGCTAATCAATAATACTACTGATAGGAAATTCCTTTGGAGCGCCTCGCTGGGGGAGGGGGTTCGGGGGAGGGTTTCCATCAAAAAGGCAAAATTAACGGTGGCGCGAAGTGGGCGAGGAAGCCGGAAAACCACCGTAGCCCATTGACTCGTGACGTCGATTGGCATTACGCCGTTTTGCGAGCTAAAGAACTCCAGAAAAACTGGCGGTAAAAATAATTATGGCCGGCTCAGACCACCTTTTCGGCCTGCTGGCCTCAAAGGCGGCTACTCAGTTCAAACGTAGCAGCTGAAAGGGGCGGAGTGTCAGGAGGACTATGCAGGCGTTTCTTGTCGGGCATAAAGCCCGACCCACGGGCAAAGCATTGAAACGTCGTTTTGTGGGTCGGGCTTTATGCCCGACAAGAACACGGTTCACTCCTCAGGAAATCGTTGGATAAACTCATCCACGATAGATGCTTGCAGAGGTTCATGGGTTCGGGTTGAAAGAAAAGGGCATGCTAATGGTGGTGTCCATAAAATCGGCTCGGACTCGTCGGCAAAGGACTGATACCCGTCCTCCCAGAGTTCGGTCTGATCGGTTTCGGCGGGGAAGGATTGAAACCCGGCCGGGAATTCGCAGCCGCAGGCGTCAAAATCGAGATCGGGGTCGAAGCTGGATTCCCCCAGCACGTAGCTGCGCCACGCCAACGGATCGGAGCGTAGCCGGGCGGGATGAACCGTGACGGGATCTCGCGGGGCCAGTGTTGCGACGGGACCAGCGGTGGAGGTGAGATGGAACATCTCTCCGCTCTCCAGACTGTGTATCTGCAGCGTCGGTGGGCTTCACGGCCGGCGGGCTGTGATGGTCGTCTTGCGCGGGAGTCCAGAGCCCGAGCGGCTCAAGCGTCGCTTCGATCTCTGATCGTGACTCGAGCACTTCAAGCAATTTCATCTGTCCGTTACAGAGAGGACACTGCAGCGGATCCGCTCCCCAGACTTGTAGTATCAGTTGTCGCCAAGGGCGACGGCGACGTCGGGTGGTTGCCGGTGGGGTGGTTCGGCTCGAGGCTGGCTGCGGAGCTGCGGCCCGCTTCGCGCCGCGCGCCCGATTGCTGTAGGCTCCGTAGTAGCGCAGGCTCAGACATTTTTGAGCGGCAGATGGGTAAGCAGGGCGTCGATAAACGCGGTGCCGCTGAACACTTCAAAGTTACGGCGCGTGCGCCAGTGCTTATCGGAGCGATAGAGCACTGCACCCGTGCGGGGCTCGTAGGTGATCTTTTCCAAGGAAAAGGGGCAGCGGATGAGATATTCAGCGAGCCGTTGGCGTCCGGCGGTGTCGGTGGCGGCTAGGAGGCGGTCGGCGGGCTTAACCCCTCGAAGCGATCTATAGGCTCAAGGATGACTTCAAAGTTCGCCGCGAAGTGATTGGATTGAGACTGAGGCACCTTCGAGGCCGTCTTATTGAGATTCGTTTCTAAGTCCGACAGGCGGCTAGTGGAGCCTCTCCGGCGTCGAGGGTGAACCCGCTGTGACGCCACGACAGGAGTTTTGCCACGAGATCGGGGCCGATCGCTCCGGCTTTGAGTAGGCGGCTTAGCCCCTCTTGCCGCCAAATTTCGGTCAGATCGGCCCAGCCGCCGGCGGGAGCGAGGGCAAAGCTGTGGTCGCGGCGCCAGACCCCCGTCGTCACGAGCACGTGAAGGTGAGGATGCCAGGCGAGAAAATCACCAAAAGTCTGGGCGGCGAAGACGAGGCAGGGTTGGCCGCCAGAAGTGCGGGTGCGCTGGCGCAGCCAGGTGCTGAGGGCCGCGTTGGCGGCGTGGAAAAGTTCGCCCAGCAGTTCGCGTTTGCGCTGGAAGAGCGGGCGGAGGAGGCGCGGGATGGTGAGGACCACATGGCGATGAGACACGGGCTGGCAGATTTCTTCCGCAATGACTGGGGCGAGGGTGAGGGGGCGGCGCTGCGCGCAGGATGCGCAGATGATACGCTGTTTGCAGGTGAAGGCGTGGAAGAAACTTGTGGTCGCAGTCTTTCGCAACGCCAGCGGGTGAAACCCGCTTGGAAGTCCCCGCAGCGCTGGAAGGCGTGCACGGTCGGCTCGACCGCACGGGCGCGCTCGGGATGGACTGCTTGGTAGTCGGACCAGTGCCCGATCAAATACCTGCCAAATGGGGGAGGCGCGCGGGTGACGGGGGCATAACGACGAGCGAGGGGCACAACAGCATCCCCGGCGATGGAGCGGGGATATGAGGTGTGACGATGCCCGAGCGCGGTTTATTCAAAGAGATACTCGATGCGGTCCAACGGTTTTCATTACCTGAGCGGGCTCGACAAGGGGAGTTGTTCTAGTCGGCGCGGCTCGCTGGGGGCTGAGAGGCGGGTGGTTTTTTGACCGCAGATTCCCCGGATTTACGCAGATGGCAAAGCGATGATGGGCCGATGGGATTTTGCCGCAGGGATCGTTTCTCCCAGATCTCGGTGGTGATAGACTTCGCCGTGATTACGATTCGTTGACTTCGGGGCTGGATTGCCCGCTGGGGTCAAAGATGTAGCCCACCCCGTGGACGGTGCGAAAGGAGTCCAGCGAGAGTTCGTTCCTTTTGAATAAGTCGCGCACCTTGACGATGTATTGGTCGAGGGAGCGGCTTTTCACATCGGCATGGATGCCCCAAACGGAATGGATCAATGCTTTGCGCGTGATGACGACGCCTTCGTTTTCGTGGAGGTAGGCGAGAATTCCTAGTTCCTTGCGGCCAATTTTCTCGACGTGTTCGTTGGGGAAATGGATTTCGAGGCGGCTAGGGTGGACCGTTGCTCCGCAGCAAGGAAAAGGTTCGTCGCTGACGCGGGCGTTTTTGGTGACCTTCTGGTCATCGCGGTATTCCGATCGGCGCAAGACCGCCCGAATTCGGGCGACCAGCTCGGCGTAGCCAAATGGTTTGGTGACGTAATCGTCGCCACCCATCTCAAGGCCCCGGACTTTGTTGGTCTCGAGGGCATTGCCGGTGAGGAAAATCGTAGGAATCGTGATATCGGCCCGCCGGAGCTCCTCAAGGAGGGCAAAGCCAGACTGATCGGGGAGGTTGACATCGAGCAGCAGCAGGTTGGCAAAGTTTCGCTTAAGAAAGCGTTCGGCGTGGGCCGCCCGGCCGCAGATTTGGGCCTGCATGCCAGCTTCTTCCAGATGAACCGAAATGAGTTTAGCCAATTCCTCTTCGTCTTCGACTACTAGGATGAGGGGCTTGGGTTCGGAGCGCATATTGGAGAGGGGGATTTCGACCTAGAAAACAGGACCGCGGCTGGTTTTTTACAATTGATACGAGGCCTCCTGTCAAAGCAAAGAAGTTACTGGTGGCTTTATGATTAGCAGGGTTACGACGAGAGTTTGAAAGAATGGGCTTGAAGGTCGTTGGTTGGAGGTGTGCGTTTCGAGGGTGCCTGTGCCCACACCATTGCTCATGCTCGGATTGCCGAAAGGCAGTCTCGAAGAATCCACCAAGACTCTTTTCGCCAAAGCGGGCTGGAAGATAAAGACGAGTTCGCGGTCCTACCGACCTTTGATTGACGATCCCGATCTTGATGGCCGATTCGTTCGGGCCCAAGAGGTCAGCCGCTATGTGGAGCAGGGTTTTTTTGATTGTGGCCTGACGGGCTATGACTGGGTGCGAGAGAATAATTCGGACGTGATCGAAGTGTGCGATTTGGTTTACAGCCGTGCCTCGACGCTGAAGTCCCGTTGGGTGCTCTGTGTGCCGGAATCCTCAAATGTGCAGAAACCGGAAGATCTCGCGGGCAAGCGCGTGGCCACGGAGTTGTTGGAAACGACCAAGCGTTATTTTGCGGAGCGAAACATCGCGGCGAAAGTTGAATTCTCGTGGGGAGCGACTGAGGTCAAAGTGCCGGATCTGGTCGATGCGATTGTCGACATTACAGAAACAGGAAACTCGATTCGCGCGAACAATCTACGCATCATTGATACGCTTCTCGAAACCAATACGAAGTTGATCGCCAACAAGGAGAGTTGGGCGAATCCGGCGAAGCGGGAAAAAATCGAAACCATTGCCATGTTACTGCAAGGCGCCTTGGAAGCGGAGAGTAAAGTGGGTCTCAAGATGAACCTGCCTACCAGGGTGCTTGATCAAGTCGTGGCGACGTTGCCCGCGCTGCGGAACCCCACAATCTCGCAATTGAATTTGGCGGGATGGGTGGCGCTTGAAACGGTGATCGACGAAAAAGTGGCGCGAAAAATCATCCCGCAATTGAAAGCCCTCGGAGCGGAAGGTATTGTCGAATACCCGCTTAATAAAGTCATCTACTAATCCCCAGCCTCAGCGAGACCCAGTCCGTCAATAGCCATGCGAAAAATCACTCTCGGTTTGCTTCAACACGCCTGTTCCGGCGATCCCAAGGCCAATTTAAAGAAGAGTTTGGCGCTGGCAGAGAAAGCGGCGAAACGGGGGGCAAAGATCATCTGCACGCAGGAGTTGTTTCGGTCGCAGTATTTTTGCCAGAACGAGGATCACGAAAATTTCAAACTCGCGGAATCGATTCCCGGACCGAGCACCAAGGCGTTTCAAAAGCTCGCCAAGAAGCATGGGGTAGTGATTGTCGCGTCCCTGTTCGAAAAACGGGCATCGGGACTTTACCACAACACGGCGGTCATCATTGACGCGGACGGGGCCTTGTTGGGGATTTATCGTAAGATGCATATCCCGGATGATCCGCTCTACTACGAGAAGTTCTACTTCACGCCGGGGGATACGGGGTTTAGAGCGTGGGACACGAAATTCGGCCGCATTGGAGTCTTAATTTGTTGGGACCAGTGGTATCCCGAAGGGGCACGACTGACGGCGTTGCAAGGGGCGGAGATATTGTTTTATCCCACCGCGATTGGTTGGCATCCGTCCGAAAAGGCGGAATACGGCGAGAATCAACAGGGTGCCTGGGAGGTGATCCAACGTAGTCACGCGGTGGCGAACGGTTGTTTCGTCGCGGCGGTGAATCGGATAGGTCACGAGACGCCGATTGGTGGTGATGGCATTGAGTTCTGGGGGCAGAGTTTTGTCGCCGGCACGAGTGGTCAAATTTTGGCGAAAGCGTCGGTGGAGAAAGAAGAAGTGCTCCTCGTGCCGATTGAGTTGGATAAAGTCGATGTCACTCGGACGCATTGGCCGTTCCTGCGGGATCGACGAATCGATGCCTACGGTGATCTCACGAAGCGCTACATCGACAACACTTGACGATGATGACCGCATCTGGGGCTGAACTTACGCCATCTGCCGCGGGATTTCGGATGCCGGCGGAGTGGGAACCACAGGAGGCAGTTTGGCTTTCCTGGCCCCACAATCGGGCGACTTGGCCAGGTTTGTTTCGCGGTATTCCGGCGGCGTTTGCCGCTTTCGTTGCTGCGATTAGTCGGTTTGAGCGCGTGCGCATCAATTGCGCTTTGCCCCGGCAGCAGCGGGCGCGACGGTTTTGCGAAAAAGCCGGCGCGGATATGAGCGTGATCGAGTTTTTTGACCATGCGACCAATGACGCTTGGTGTCGGGACCATGGGCCAATTTTCGTCAAACATCGGAAGACTGGAGAGGTTGTGGTCACGGACTGGATGCACAACGCATGGGGGGGGAAGTATCCGCCGTTTAATTTGGATAACGAGATCCCGCCGTCAATTGCGCGGGTGCTCGGAGTGCGGCGCTTCGAAAAATCGATGGTGCTGGAGGGCGGTTCAATTGAAGTGAACGGTCAGGGGTTACTGCTGACGACCGAGCAGTGTTTGTTGAACCAAAATCGAAATCCCAGTCTCTCGAAGCGGGAGATTGAAAAAGCGCTGAAGGAATACCTCGGAGTGCGGCGAGTGCTTTGGCTCGGCGAGGGAATTGAAGGTGATGATACGGACGGGCATATTGACGATATTACGCGTTTTTTTCGCCCGGATTCCGTGATCACCTGCGTGGAGAAAAATCGGCGCAGTCCGAATTACCGGATACTCGCTGCGAATTTGGAACGATTGCAGGGATTCACTACCCTGCGGGGAAGGCCCTTGGATGTCATTACGCTTCCGATGCCCAAGCCCCTGGTGATCAAGGAGCAGGTGGTGCCGGCGAGTTACGCGAATTTTCTAGTGGTGAACGGGGCGGTGCTGGTGCCGACCTTTCGCCAGGGGCGACGGGATAAGGAGGCTTGCGGGATTATTGGGGAGTGTTTCGGGGGCCGCGAAGTCGTGCCGATAGATTGTGCGGAAATAATATGGGGACTGGGCACCTTACATTGTCTCTCGCAACAGCAACCCGCCTAAGTAGGTTCTCCATCACTAATCTCATGCGTGCTCTTTGCGGAATTTTAATTGGCGGTCTCGTTTTAGCGGGCTGCAACTCATCACCTGACGGTTCGGGCGGACGCTTTGATCGAGCGTCGCCGCAAAGTGAATACTTTAACCGAAACAAAGCGGAGGTTTTCGCCGCGCTCGATGAAGTGTTGGAAATCAAGGGCTACTCGATCGGGAAACGAGCGGCGGCCCAAGGCATTTTGGAAGGGGAAGGTCCGTTGATGGAGGGGGACGAACTGGGTGGTTCACGACAATTTTTGTTCACGGCCAAACTACGGGAGGCGGGCGAGCGTATTACGGGGGTTGAATTGCTCATTCGCGAGGTCGTCGAGGGGGACTTTAAAGCGGGGGCCGTCAGTGAGGCGCTGCAAGGACATGGTCGATATGAGGGGATTTTTGAAGCATTGGAGGCGAGATTGGGTCAGGGGAGTTGGATGCCACCGATCGCGGGGACTCCCTAGTTTGGTTTGAGATGCTCCGCCTGCGCGGGGACGTATTACTTCAGGATGCCGTTTAAGGGCTGGAAAGGCCGGAGGTGAAGGTCTTGGGTGCGGTCATGGAAATGACGATGCGGCGACGAAGTTGGACCTTGGGCTTGGTGATCTGGTGTTGCGGGGGAGGGATGGTTCAGGGAGCTGCGACGGAGCGGCCGAATATCGTGTGGATATTCTCAGACGACCATTCCTACCAGACGATCGGCGCTTATGGCGGAAGATTAGAGTCGCTGAACCCGACGCCGAACATTGATCGACTGGCGAAAGCGGGAATGCGCTTTGATCGGGCCTACGTGGGTAACTCGATCTGCGCGCCGGCCCGGGCCACTTTGCTCACGGGGAAGCACAGTCATCTGAATGGAAAATTAACCAACCGAGGCGAATTTAACCACGATCAGCCGCAGTTTCAAAAAATCCTGCAAAAAAACGGCTACCAGACCGTCATGGTGGGAAAGATTCACCTAAATGGGAGGATGCAAGGGTTCGACTATTGGGACGTGTTACCGGGGCAGGGGCTATACGATGATCCCGTTTTTATCAGCGAGAACGGCCAAACAAAGGAATCAGGTCATGTATCGGACGTGATCACCGACAAAGCACTGGATTGGTTGGACAAGAAGCGGAGCGACAAACCGTTCATGTTGATGGTCCATCATAAGGCACCGCATCGAAATTGGACACCGGCTGATCGTCACATGGACAACTATGCGGATGTGCACATCCCCGAACCCGCTAATCTGTTCGATGATTACTCGGGTCGCACGACGGCGGCACACGAGCAAGCGATGGAGATCGATACCGATATGCGGATGGGCGGCGACCTGAAGGTGGGGGAAGGCCGGCACGACCCGGTGCAATTTGCCGCGCGGAACGCGGACTTTAATCGTCGGCAGCCGACAGGCAAGGAGTTGGTGAAATGGAAGTATCAGGAGTATATGAAGGACTACCTGCGGTGCATCACGGGGGTGGATGAGAGTGTCGGTCGCCTACTCGATTATTTGGAAGCGGAGGGGCTCGATGAGAACACCATCGTGATGTATTCATCTGACCAAGGCTTTTACATGGGCGAGCACGGTTGGTTTGATAAGCGATTCATGTATGAGGAGTCGTATCGCACACCGTTGCTGGTCAAATGGCCGGGCAAGGTCGAGGCGGGGTCGGTCAACGGAGATCTCGTGCAGAATATCGATTTTGCGGAGACATTTCTGGACTTAGCGGGAGCACCGATTCCTGACGATATGCAAGGGAAGAGTCTGGTGCCTTTGATGAAGGGAAAGACCCCTGATGATTGGCGAACTTCGCTTTATTATCATTATTACGAATACCCGGGCGGGCATTCAGTTCGTCGTCACGAAGGTGTTTCCGATAAACGCTACAAACTCATCCGCTTCTACGGTCAGGACGTGCCGGGGGAGGAGGAGTGGGAGTTATTTGATCTGAAAATTGATCCGGCGGAGATGCGGAGTGTTTACGGAAATCCGGAGTATCTAGGTATCACGAAAGCTCTCAAAACCGAGCTGATCCGTCTCAAAGAATATTACGCGGTTCCAGACCAGATTGAAGTGACGCTCCGGAACGCCGAACAGTCCTAGGCGGATGGAGAAGATAAGGGGGGGGCGAAACGAGGAAGACTCGTGGTTACACTCACGGTGAATTTCGTTGAATTCGGCCTTGCTCTGGGTGGAGAGAATTAGCGAATGTGATTGTTCGCGGCATTTTCTTTGGTCGATCGACGAACCGCCGCGGTGCTCCCGTCGATCCTCAAATCGTTAGTATAACCATCAACCCAAGTTTCGCGTATCGCGAAACACAGCGGGTTTCCGAAGTCTTGGAGTAGGCAACGGGAATTCGTATCATGTCATGAGTTCCATAATGGAAGAGCTCCTAGCGGAGTCTAATTTCTCACTAAATCTCGAGGGCGAGATTGTAGCGGGAATCATCACCGAAATCCGTCAGAACGAAGTTATCGTCGACATCGGTGGAAAATCTGAAGGTGTCATTCCGGCCCACGAATTCATCGATCTCGGTGATTTGCAGGTCGGATCTGAGATCGAAGTCTTGATCGAAAAGGTCGAGGATAAGCAAGGTAACCCGGTCGTTTCCTTCGACAAGGCGCAGCAAAAGAAGAACTGGGAGAATATTCTCACCAAGTTCCCTGAAGGCTCCATCGCCTCCGGTCGGGTGCGCTCGAAGGTCAAGGGTGGTCTCATCGTCTCGATTGGCGTCGATGCTTTCCTCCCGGCTTCGCACATCGATGTGCAGCCGCCGAAGAACTTGGATCAATACGTGGGGCAGACCTACGATTTCAAGGTTCTCAAAATCAATCTCGAGCGGAAGAACATTGTTCTTTCCCGCCGCGAGCTCATCGAAGAGCAACGCACGGCCAAGCGCCGCGACTTGCTCGAATCGATCGAGCCAGGTCAAATCCGCAAGGGTGTGGTCAAGAACATCACCGATTTCGGTGCGTTCATCGATCTCGACGGCATGGACGGTCTCTTGCACATCACTGATATGAGCTGGGGTCGTATCTCTCATCCGAGCGAAATGCTCCGTCAAGGTGAGGAGATCGAAGTCATGATCATTGAGGTCAATCGTGAGAAGGAGCGGGTCTCGCTCGGCCTCAAGCAGAACACCAACAACCCTTGGGACGAAATCGATAAGAAGTTCCCCGTTGGCTCCAAGATCCAAGGCAAGGTTGTCAACCTCGTCCCTTACGGTGCATTCATCGAGATAGAGCCAGGCGTCGAAGGTTTGGTGCACATCACCGAAATGTCGTGGACCAAGCGCATCTCCAAGCCTTCCGAGCTCCTTCGCGTCGGCGAAGAACTCGAGGCAGTGGTGCTCGGTATACAAAAAGACGAGCAGAAGATCTCTCTCGGCCTCCGTCAGCTCGAGCCAAATCCATGGGACATGGTTCGCCACAACTACCCAGTGGGCGCTCGCGTCCACGGCAAGGTGCGCAACATGACCACCTACGGCGCCTTCATCGAACTCGAAGAGGGTATCGACGGTATGGTGCACGTTTCGGACATGAGCTGGACCCGCAAGGTCAACCATCCTTCCGAAGTCCTCAAGAAGGGCGACGAAGTGGATGCAATCGTGCTCGACGTCGATTCGAACCAACAGCGTATCAGCCTCGGTATGAAGCAGCTCGCCAACGATCCTTGGAGCGACATCGATGCTCACTTCAAGATTGGTGATGTGGTGAGTGGCACCGTTTCCAAGATGACTTCCTTTGGCGCCTTTGTGGAGCTTAAGGACGGGATCGACGGCCTCGTGCACATCTCGCAGATCACGGAAGATCGCGTGGAGAAGGTTAAGGACGTGCTCAAGCCTGATCAGGAAGTGACTGCTCGTGTGATCAAGATTGACCGCGAAGAGCGTCGTTTGGGTCTCTCGATCAAGGCTGCCAACTACTCGGAAGAGGCTCTGGCTGCCGAGACCGCTTCCTACGAGGCGCTCAACCGCGACACTAGCAGCGATATGATGAACCTCGGCGACATTCTCGACAGCGCTGTCGGCGGTGGTAGCGACAGGAAGTAGTCTCGTTAGTCTACTTTGCATTTCAACGGCGTCTCGCTTTGTGCGTGACGCCGTTTTGTTTGGACCGATGGCGTCCGATCCAGTCGACGTCTCAATCTACTCTAAGTTGTCCGAGTAACGGCCAATCCCAGTTATTGAGTCCGCTTGGCCCCGGTCCGAAGGAAAGCGTGAGAACGCGGGTTTTCCCGGCCGGGAGATTGATGAGGCGGGGAAGAAAGCCCCGGTGGCTGGGGATGTCCCGGGGATTGATGTGCTCGTAAGCTTGGCCGATATTGTCACCGGAAGCGTTGGAAACGGTCCAAGCAAGGGAGTATCCGTCGGAGTCGCCTCCCTGAGAATACGAGCCGGCTCGACCGCCGGTCAAAAACGAAATATGATTGGCTTGGTCGGGAATCTGGAACTTGATTTCAGCGTTGGGCGTAAACTGATAGAAAACTGCTGATGGGTAAGCGAACCGCTCCGGCGGGGCAAAGAGACTCCACGCGAGGGTCGGTAGATCGAATCCTTCGAGCGGCTGAAGTTCTCGCTGCGAGAAGAACTCGTAACCCAATGTTGCCGCAATCTTGGGATCGAAATTAGTGACCATTGAAACCTCTGATTGATCCAGTTCAAGTCGCTGAATCAGGTCGGTGGCATTGGCTCGGGTGGGTGACCAAATGAATCCAAGGTGACTGGAAGGCGCGCCACCGCTGTAGCCGTTCAGCGTCACCCGTTGTCGCGACAGAGCGGCCGCCCAAGCATCAAGATGGATTTTGGCATCGTTCTGGTTGGTGAAGCCGGGCGCGAACGCGAGGGCGGGGGCGTCGCCGTTATTTTGCCAAGCTTCGACCACGGCTGCTCGACGGGCGACGGCCTCTTGAACGAGGTAGAAAGGTTGGTTCGATGCCAATCCTTCGACAAGTAACAGGCCGCAAATTAAGCTGCTGCATTGTTTAGGGATGCGGGAGGAGGGGGCTGATTTGATCCAGAAGGCAAGAAGCAGTCCGGTTGCACCGACCATGAGCGCGTGGGAATAGACAACGATACGCCCAATGGCCCGGAATCCATGGAGGGGTTCGAATCGTTCTGCGAGGGTTAACCAGACGGAAAACCCATGGGGCCAGCGCACGGTGAAGAGAACTAATGCGATACCGATGATTCCTAGGACCGCGGCCCACCGGGCGAGAGGAATCGCGCGGAAACGGATTCCAACTATGACGGCACTGATCGCTAAGAGCCAAGGCAGGAAGCCGGCGAAGAGGACCGGTTGACTCAAGACGGAGGCATGCGCGGGCCAGGCCGAAGGATAGATGGCATGCGCGGGAGAAGCAGAAAACCAAGAAGCCCAAGTGGGGCATAAGCTGGTAAGCTCACTCATCGGGCGCTCTATTCCGGTATTAAGGGTCTGAAGATAGACCCCTAGATTGATCAACCCCATCGTGCCTCCGAGTAAGGCCAACAAGCCGGAGGCTCGCCAACGATTCGGCTCGAGTGAATTTGGGTAGTCGGGTTTCAACCGACCAAGAGCTAAAAAGGCGGCCGTCCCGAAGCAGGCAACAAGTGCGGTGAAGAACGCGAGGTAGGGACCGGTGGCAAACTGCCAGGCGAGACCGCTGGCAAAAAAACCTAAATAAGCCAGACGACGAGTTTCCGAAAACTTGACCAGCTGTAAAAGCGCCCAGAGCCCCGGGAATACCGGGAGCAATTGCGGGTGCGTGCCAGCGAGCCAGACCGCCGGAACACCGGCGAAGGCGGCAACGGTGATCGGGGCGGCCAGCGCGTCAGCCAGACCTAAACGCCGCAGGAGGAGGAATCCGAAACTGAGGTTCAATGCACTACAGATCACGAACCAAACTTGCCATGATCTTTCCGGTGTGACGGAAAGACTTCTGAGGCCAACGTAAATTGGAAGAGTTCCAAGGTGGGTGTCGCTCCAACCGAGGGTGCGAGTGGTGGGGTAGAATTGTCCGGGACTGCGCCAGTCGTAGTGTCCCTGCCACGATTGGTAACCGTGTTCTAATACGAGTTGATTGAACCGGCCGTCGCCAAGCCCAGCCGGAACCCCGTTGCCCTGATTAACCCAAATTGCCTGAGTGAGGTGGAGTATTCCTGCCAGTATCCAAGCAGAAACCCAGAGGTAACGCTGGGGAACAGATGAAGGGCGAGGGAGCGTCATGGACGCCGTGATCAAGCAACAACAGCTCGGCCGGGTGAAACAAAAACGGCCGACCTATAAAAAGGTCAGCCGTCGGAAGTGAAAGAGCAGGATTTTTAGTTGGAGCGCGACTCAATGAACTCACGGATAACTGACTCGCGAGCCACCTGTTTGTTCTCAATGTCGATTTCGTCCTGTGAGCGCTGAGCTTCGTGACGCGAAATGGCCTTACGCATTTTAGAGAGCGCGATATTCTGCAATTGGCGAATACGTTCACGGGTAACATTGAAACGTTGGCCGACCTCCTCAAGGGTAAGTTCGTCGTAGTCGCCAAGGCCAAACCGGTGGCGTAGTATTTCTGCTTCGCGGGGATCAAGAGAGTTGATCATCTCGTGAAGATCTGAATTCCGGGAACGGTGGTTGAGCGAATCGAGCGGATTGACCGCATTTTCGTCGCCCACCATTTCTCCGAAGGTGGTGGAATCACCGTCTTGGCCCACGGGGGCGTCAAGCGACGCGGGGCGCACGCTGACACTTTTCAGATGGGCCACCTTGTTGGTGGGGATCTGAAGCTCTATGGCGATTTCTTCGTCCGTAGGCTCACGACCGAGTTCTTCGGTGAGCGCCATCGCGGTGCGACGCATCTTGGCGATCTTGTCAACGAGGTGGACGGGAAGGCGGATGGTTTTGGACTGATTGGCGAGGGCGCGTTTGATCGACTGCTTGATCCACCAAGCCGCGTAAGTGGAGAGCTTGCCCCCTTTGGTGGGGTCGAAGCGCTCCACAGCCTTCACGAGACCGATGTTGCCTTCACTGATGAGGTCCAAAAGCGGGAGACCGAAGTCCTTGTAATCCATCGCAATCTTCACGACCAAGCGCAGATTAGCCGAGATCATATGATCTCTCGCCGCCTTGTCGCCTTTCTTGATGCGGTTTGCCAGTTTGACCTCCTCTTTAGGGGTCAGCAGCGGCGTCTTCCCTATCTCTTGAAGATAAAGTTGAAGGGGGCTGCGCTCGGACGGGGTCGGCTTTTCGACGGGAGCGGGCTCAGGTTTTTCTAGGAAAGACGGAACTGCCATCGTTGTTGACGTGGCTGCGCCATTTTCGGTGAAACTGAGACGATTGGGGGAGAGAGAAACGGAGGAGGCCATATTTAGGAATTCGTCAGTTGATTTTTGAGAAGCTTAGCGCTTCGCGATTATCATACTTGACGTCTACGACCACCGCTTGGATCTAGGGTTCCGAGATAATTAACTATTTAGTCAACTATTCCCGAAAACATGTCCCATCACCTGCAATCATTCGCCCGTGAGCAGGATGTTCAGGTATTACCTAAAACGCCTGCCTAGGGGATATTACCGATATGTATGACAAAAATGATGGGTATTTGGGGTAACGGACCAGTTTTCTAGTAAAAACCGGTTTGGCTTAGATTTCACACCGCATGGTTTATCTAAAGATTCTGGGAAAGTGCCACTGCTTTGAAAAGAGCAGATGCTTTGCTGATGGTTTCCCGAAATTCCGAGGCGGGCACACTGTCCGCAACGACACCTGCGCCGGCCTGAATATGAATCTGCCCCTCTTTGATGAGGGAGGTGCGAAGCATGATGCAGGAGTCCAGGTTACCGTCGTAGCCAAAATAGCCGAGGGCACCCGCGTAGAAACCGCGTTGCACGGGTTCCTTTTGAGCGATGATCTGCATGGCGCGAACCTTGGGGGCCCCAGAGACTGTTCCCGCGGGAAAAGTGGCCCGCATCAAATCGTAGGCGGTCTTGCCCGCGGCGATTTTACCCTCCACCTGCGATACGATATGCATAACGTGAGAATAGCGTTCGATAACGTTCCGTTCGGGCACATGAACACTGCCGAATTCGCAAACCCGACCGATATCATTTCGGGCGAGATCTACGAGCATCAGATGCTCGGCGAGTTCCTTCTCATCCGCCAACAGATCCTGCTCCAGGGCTAGATCTTCGGCGTCGGTACGGCCACGTTTGCGGGTTCCCGCGATGGGACGGATCTCTACGCGTTCGCCGGTCAATCGCACGTGCACTTCGGGGGACGCGCCGACGATCGCATAATCGATCGTATCTAGAATGAACATGTAAGGGGATGGATTCACCGTGCGCAGGGCGCGGTAGAGATCGAGAGGCGTGCGATCGAATGGTTGGGAGAATCGTTGGGAGGGGACGACCTGAATGATGTCTCCACTACGAATATACTCCTTACACGACTCAACCACGGCCTCAAAGTCAGGCTGGGTGAAATTGCCCGCGGGCACGTTGATAGAATCGAGATAGGGGAGGGAAGCGGGAGTGAGCTGGTTGGGCAATTTAAGCAACTCAGCGAGTTCATTAATCTCGGTGACAGCGGAATTGTAAGCGGCGTTAGGATCGCTGCCGATGTGGGCGTTGACACAGAGGCGCAAGGTCTGTTTCGCGCGATCAAAAATCGCAGCAGAGTCAACCAGCATGAAGTAGATGAGCGGAAGCTGATGTTCGTCGATTGGTGCGACCGGAACTGTCGTCTCGACTCGGGTGACATACTCATAACCGACGAAACCAACGGCACCGCCAGTGAAGCGAGGAAGGTCGGGCACGACAACGGGAGTGATTCCAGCCATCTCCTCTTCGATCAGTTTTAGCGGGTCAGCGGGAGTAGGGATGGTTTGTTCCTCGCTCTCGGGGCTCCGAATGGTCGTAAACTCGGGACCACACGCGAAGATTTTGCGGGGCCTTACCCCGATAAAACTGTAGCGAGACAGGTGTTCGCCGCCCTCGACTGATTCGAGTAAAAACGAAGGCCCGGCTTTTTTGAGTTTCGCGTAGGCCGAAACGGGCGTCTCCAGATCAGCCATCAAATCTGCGTAGACAGGCACTAAGTTTCCTTGGGCGCAGAGTGCGATGAATTGATCTCGATTGGGCTGAATTTGCATGGGGGGCGTGGTGTTAATGACGGCACGTCACCCGCAAGGGGCAACCCGAAATATTACCGGGTAGAATTGCCAAACTGGATTTATCACCGCCAGAGTTTTTACCGGTAGCGTCGAAGACGGATTGATTGCGGCGGAGCCAACTTGACCGGAGCATGTCCGGTTCAGCGGGTTTACTCGAATAGCAGATAGGGTCAATCCGGACGGTGACGTGCAAGTCGTGATTGATCCCCTACCACCCGGGCGCACCAGCACGTTGCGTTACAAATCGAAGTTTCCGGAAGTTATTTTGGATAGTGTTGGTTGATCGGTGACGTCAACAGGATGCGCTTTGGCGGGGCTAGAGACGTTTACCGTTTGGTGCGACGCATTCGAGGAGGAATGGATGGAATCTAGCCGGCCGCCGAACAACGAAAGTGGCAGCGGTCGTTGGCGGTTGATTATTCGACCGTAACGGACTTGGCGAGGTTGCGAGGTTTGTCGACATCGCACCCCCGCTTCAGTGCCACATAATAGCTGAAAAGTTGTAGTGGAATAGTGGCGATGATGGGCAAAACGGCTTCGTGGCAGGCCGGTATGATGATTACATCGTCCGCCAAGCCTTCAGGAAGTTCGGCGTCATCCGTGGTGATCGCGATGATGGGGCCACCCCGCGCTTTGATCTCCTGCATGGACGAGATTACCTTATTAAAGAGCTCGTTGGCTGGGACGATAAACACGGTTGGGCATTCGGGACTGATCAAGGCGATGGGGCCGTGTTTCATTTCCGCGGCCGGATAGGCTTCGGCGTGAATGTAAGAAATCTCTTTTAGCTTCAGCGCTCCCTCTTGCGCGATAGGAAATAGCTCTAATCTGCCGAGGAATAACATATCGTTGTAGCTAGCATAGCGCTCGGCAATGTCCTTAATGTGATCGGCCTGTTTAAGTGTTTCGCGCACGAGGTCGGGAGCCGCTTTTAGGGCATTCACATACTCGATGCCGTCGCGGAGGCTCATGTCACGCATTCGGCCGATATACAGAGCGAGCATGGCACCGATAAGGAGTTGCGATGTGAATGCTTTGGTTGAAGCCACGCCGATCTCGGGACCGACGTGTTGGTAGATGCCCCCATCTGCCTCTCGAGCGATGGTCGAGCCGACCACATTGTTGATGGCGAGAACCTTGAACCCTTTACGCTGGGCTTCTCGCATGGCCGCGAGAGTGTCGATGGTTTCACCGGATTGGCTAATGACAAAGAAGAGCGTGTTGGTGAAAAGGGGGGTGTTGCGGTAACGAAACTCTGAGGCGTAGTCACACTCGGTGGGGACTCGGGCAAACCGTTCGATAAGATGCTCGGTGACGAGGCCTGCGTGGAGGGCCGTGCCGCAGGCGCAAAACATTACCCGGCCCATGCCGCGGAGTTCGTTAGCGGTCATGTTCAGTCCACCGAAATTCGCGGTAGAACCGTCGTCGGCGAAGCGTCCCCGCATGGCGTTTTCAAGCGCAGCGGGTTGCTCGTAGATTTCCTTGAGCATGTAGTGGTCGAAGTCGCCCTTGTCGGCGTCTTCGATGGTCCAGTTCACTTGATCGATGACGGGGGAAACCCCGACATCATCCATGGTCGAAATTCGAAAGGTATTTCCCTTAATGGCGACGAGTTCGCCGTCTTTAAGATAGACCACATTCTGGGTCCGGCTCACGAGAGCGGCGACATCGGAAGCGACCACGAGTTCGTCGGTGCCGACCCCCAAGATGAGGGGAGAGCCGCGGCGCGCGGCGACGAGTTCATCGGGGCAATCGACGGCCAAAATACAGAGTCCGAATGTGCCTTGGACGTGAAGAAGTGTTTTTCGAACACTGGTCAGTAGGCGCGAATCGCCATCACTGCCGGCAGGTTCTTTGGCAAAATGATAGGCGATGAGGTTGCAGAGCACCTCGGTATCGGTCTCGGACACGAACGTAAATCCCTGGGTAAGCAGGAATTTTTTGATCGCATGGTAGTTTTCGATCACGCCGTTGTGGATGATCGCAATCTTGCCATCACTCGATACGTGAGGATGCGCGTTTTCGTCGGTCACGCCGCCGTGCGTGGCCCAGCGGGTGTGCCCGATCCCGCGGGTCCCTTCGATGGGGTTTTGGGCGATCATTTTTTGCAGCGGGGCGACCCGGCCAATTTGCTTGGCCACGGTGAAGGCACCCCCGGCCAAGATCGCGACTCCAGCAGAGTCATAGCCTCGATATTCGAGACGTTTGAGTCCCTCCAAAATAATTGGGGCTGCCTTTGCATTGCCCACGTAACCAACGATTCCGCACATAGTTTTAGCAAATTGTTATGGCAAAAATTCGTCTGCCGTTATTGTTGGTGCAAGGCAATTGAACCCCCTAAAAGAATTCCCGATGAGATCTCATAAAAAAGTGGTGGCAGTGGTGATGGGCGGCGGTCGTGGCACGCGACTCCACCCTCTGACGAGCGAGCGTTGTAAACCAGCGGTGCCTCTTGCCGGTAAATACCGCTTGGTCGATATTCCGATTAGCAACTGCATCAATTCGGACATTAATCGGATTTTTATTCTCTCACAGTTTCACACGGCTTCCCTCCATCGTCATATCCAAAACACCTACCATTTCGATCCGTTTGGTGGAGGATTTGTTGATATTCTGTCGGCCGAGCAAACCGACAAAAATAGTGATTGGTACCAGGGAACAGCCGATGCGGTGCGCCGAAACCTGCAGCACTTAAGGAGTGAAGAACACGACTACGTGCTGATCTTGTCGGGCGATCAATTGTATCGGATGGACTTCGGTATGATCATTCGTGAACACGTCGCGAGTGGGGCCGATGTCACGCTTGCGGCGATGCCTATTCCGGTATCTAAAGTCGAAGGATTGGGTTTGATGGGAGTCGATGATAACCTGGTGATCACGCAGTTCGCCGAAAAACCAAAGGATCCCGCAGTGATAGATTCACTCGCGATGGGCGTCGGACTGGAAGCAAAGCTGGGCAACAAGAATCCAACTGAGAAGCGCTGCCTCGCTTCGATGGGTATTTATGTTTTTAACCGAAAAGCGCTGATCGACGCGTTGGATAACGGGATGACCGACTTTGGTAAGGAAGTGATTCCAAGCCTGTTGGGGGCGAAAGGGCTCCATGCGTATGTGTTTGAGGGCTATTGGGAGGATATCGGGACGGTTAAGGCGTTTTTTGACACAAATCTTTCGATCACAGATGAAATGCCACCGTTTGATTTCTTCGACGAGAATGCGCCAATCTACACGCATAATCGGGCGCTTCCCCCCTCCAAAGTGAACGAATGCACGATTAACAGGGCGGTGATTGGTGATGGTTGCATTATTGAGGATTCGAAACTCACGCGATGTGTGATTAGCTCGCGATCGTATGTTCGATCGGGGACGGAATTGAATAATGTCGTGATGATGGGATCAGATTCATATGAAACTGACGTTGAATTCGCGAAAAACGAGGCCGAGGGTGTCCCCAATCTGGGAGTGGGACGCAATTGTCGGATCACTGGCTCGATCATCGATAAGAATACCCGGATCGGTGACGGGGTCGAACTGTCACCTGAAGGAAAAGAAGACGGGAATTACGATCATGGAATCGTGATCAGAGACGGCGTGCTGGTGGTGCCGAAAGGGGTCACTATCCCCGCTGGTCACAAATTGTGAACGGAATTTGTTCAGTTTTGTTCGATGTCTCGCGAGTCTGGGACTCTTAAAGATCTAAGACTCGGAGCCTCCAGATGGTCGCGAAGTAAAGCCGACCCTCATGGATTGGTCCGATGACGGATGCGTCGCCACCCGTGATTTGGTGGATTGGTTCGATCTCACAGGTTCCAGGTTTTATGCGGAACACCGTCCGACTGGTCGCAGCATAAACCTGTCCGTCGGAGTCTTGACGGAGGATATTGCCGGTCTCGAACGGGAGGGGACCAAACGATTCGGGAATGAGGGTTGATTCGATCACTTTCCGCTTCACCGGATCAATCAACAGCAGCCGAGTTGGTGCTGGCTTTGCGCTGTAGTGCACCATTAACCGGGGGTTTCGTCCGCTGATCGCGTAGAGTAACCCGTTGCCGGCAGGCAGAAGCGAGCAAATGTCGGCGATGTCTTTATCGCCGAAATCGCCAAGATAGTCAGCTCGTTCCTCTTTCGGATCCCACAACCCGAATCCGCCTCTGGGGGCCCGAACCGGCGCACCGGTTCCGGATTCGATGTTGAATCCGATGAGCAAGCGGTCAATTTCAGGGATCCATTGAAGAGTGAAAGGAGTGCAATCGGTAAGGATATCGTGATACGTTTTCTTCAGCGCAGTCTGGGGATCAAACCAAGTGAGGGTGCCGCCCATGAGTCCGTAATCGGGGGCAGAACCTACCCAGATTTTACCATCAGGCGCGGTGATTGAAACGTGGGGACGCGTGCTGATATCGTTGAGACGTCCTATATCGAGGGGGTTTGCCCCCGGACCGGTGCCGAACTGGTAGGGAAGGCTGGGATCATAAAGCGATAGTCGGGAACCTGGATACGAGGCAATGGCGAGCTTGTCGCCGTAATTGGTCATCGAATATCCCTCGCCATTGGCGATACTGCACTGGCCGAAGTCGACGCTATTTTTGCCATCCAAATCACTCCGGAAAAAACGCTCCGGCAGCATGCTCGACCCGTAGATTTTTTCGTCTGGACCGAGATGTAGGGCCCAAATTTCAGATCCGTCACCTTTCCAATCCAGCCTGATGATCGAATCATCTTGGTGGCCCGACGGATTGTGAAGTCGGACTTGTCGATATTCGTAACTGTCCGCATCGGCGAAGCTGACTTCGCGGCCATCCGGGAGAGCGGCGGTGATTTGATAAGCGTTGTGCTCGGTTGACTCCACCCCGGGCATTTCGGGCGGGAGTGAATCGCGATCCACTGGAATTATGGTCATTTTCTGAATGCGGAACGCACCGGCGTAACTATCCAGATAAAGGAGGCCGTCGGTCCCTTTGTAGAAGTGGTAGCGCAGTGGATTCAGTTTTGGTTCTTCGAGTTTCGGACCAATGCGTCGGTGCTCTCCGGTGGTCGGGTCGAAAACCACGATCCGGTAGGTGACACTTTTGATCTGGGCGGCGATGGTGCCGTCTGATCCGCAAAGTGGATATAGGTATTTATCCTCATCATCCAAGCGACCATAGCGGGTGAACTGACCGGTGGTGGGATCGAATTTGGTCAGGGCAGCACCGGGGTAGGTGCCGACATAAATTGAACCATCGGGGGCTTCATCGATGCCGGTCGGATAAGTGGCATATTCCGGATCGATCGGCCCCAAGTCCTCCAAGCCCTTGGCGGGATGCCGGGGGTCGTAACGGTGAAGGTGCCCGGCGTAACCAGAGCCCAAATACAGCACGCCGTTTTGCAGACTCCGGTAGCTACTCGTGACATAAGTCGCCTCGTTCCAACCCGCAGAGAACTGGCGACATACGCCCGTCGTGAGGTCGATGTCGGCGACGAAGATGCCGCCATTGTTCTGACCTGCCGTCATGAGTAGTGATGGCGCGCCAGTCGGCGTTTTTCCCGGATGAAGCCGAACCGTGCTCAATGCACGAACAGGAGTGCCGAGCTCGTGAATTTTCGTTTCAGCGCTCACGCTGCCGCAGATGAAAAGAGCGATTCCTAGGGAAATGAGCAGTCTCTGATTCATATTACAGGAGATTTATGGGCTGGGCTGAAACCCAAATTCTGGAGCTAATGGTGGGTGGAGAGAATTTCTAATTCGAAGGTCAGAGGGTTCCATTCGATCTCCACTTTGCCGTGGGGCTCGATGCCGATGGCATCCGCCGCATATCGAGATGCTAACGGCCATACGGTCTCGAGCGAGAGGTCACCCCAATGACAAGTGTTGCGAATCGCGACGTCGAGGGTGAGCGCCGATCCGGCGAGGCTTGCGGTGCCCACCTGCGTGACTCTTCGTTGCGCATCGACTTGAATTCGGAGGGAGGCCAGGGAGTAGACCCCGACGGGAGCAGCGGCGGCGCAAACGGCGTCGGTTACGAGAATACTCCGGGCCAAACCTTTGGCTCTGAGCATGGCCTTGAGGGTATCGGCGGGCAGGTGGTGCCCATCGGCAATAAATGCCCCGATGAGGCGATCGTCGGCCAGTTGGGGCCAGAGCACATTATGGTGTCGGTCCATTTGCGCGAAACAGCCGTTACCGAGGTGGGTGGAGATCGTGGCACCGGCTGTCGCGGCATCGTGAATACACTGCGCCGAAGCACCGGAGTGTCCGAGGCCGACAACGATATTATGCTCCACCAAGTATTCAATGAGTTCGAGGGCCCCGGGAACTTCGGGCGCGAGGGTGACGAGTCTAATTCGTCCGTCGGCCGCCGCTTGGCGGCGCTTAAAATCTTCGATGTTCGCGTCGATAACCGACTCAAGGGGGTGCGCGCCGCGCGGGCCATCAAGCGGCGAAATATAGGGGCCCTCCATATGGAGGCCTGCGATCATCGGATCACTCGATTTGATAATCTCTTTGGCGCACGTGGCAAAATGCCCGGCGTCGCTGGTGATGATAGTGGGTAGGCAACGGGTGACGCCCGTCGCCCGCATCGCCTCTAGCGACTCGCCGAGTGCGGCCTGCGTCAAGCCGGCGGAGTTGTAGTCGACCCCAGCAAAGCCGTTCACATGAATGTCGACGAGTCCGGGGAGAGTATAGATCATACTTCGACGACGTGGCGTTCGCGATACTCCGCTGAAAGAAGCGAGGTTGCCTCTCGATCCATGTAGAAGTGATTGCCGGGATGGTTTCGCAAGATCGAGGCGGGGGCATCCGGAGAGATGGGGCCCTCCAGGCAGCGTTTAACCGCAGCGGCTTTGCGCGTGTCGGGAACCACGGTGATGACGTTTTCGGCCTGAAGGAACTGTTGGACCGAAAGCGTCATGGCCTGCTTGGGCACAGCTGCCAAAGTCGGGAACCAGCCCTCGCCCAGCTGTTGGCGGCGACAAGCTTCATCGAGGTCTACCACCAAGTAAGGATCGCGAGACGTGAAATCCGCGGGAGGATCATTGAAAGCGATATGGCCGTTTTCCCCGATGCCCGCGAACACGACATCGATCGGGCCCGATTGGAGCGCTTTGCCGACGGTGCGGCAACTTTCCGCGGGATCAGTCTCTCCATCCAGAAGGTGGTACTTGGTGATGCCCGCCGGTTTGATCAATCGATCGATTAGGAAGCGGCGAAAACTCGCCGGGTGATCGATCGACATACCGACGTATTCATCGAGGTGAAACATTTCGACTTTCGCCCAAGTAATTTCCTCGATGGCGAGGAGAGCGGCGATGAAATCGAGTTGTGACGCACCCGTCGCCGCGATAATCCGCGCATGCCCTTTGGTATCGATGGCATCACAGATAATGCGGGCGGCGTGTTTAGCCGCGGCGGTGGAGGCCGCTTTGCGATCGGGATAGACTTTGAGGATCGGAGAAACGGATGCCATAGACCGCATGGTATCGCGGTGGGGACTCATCTTCGCGAGGTGAAAATCACCAATTTGACCGATTTAGGAGCTGAAATATCATTACCGCTGAAATACGTTTTAAGCTCGTTAGGCATCGGCAGTAAGACGATTAATCGCATGAAATTTCATGGATGAAATATTGCTCGTTTTAAGCTCGCGCAAGCGAGGGCAAGGATGTGCGTTGCCGACATGAAGTTGATCGACTCAGGTGCCCACAAATTGCGGGGGAGAGCGGCTTTGGCGGGTTTGCGGGACGGAGAAACGGCGCCAATGGCGGATTGGCTGCGCGAGCACCTGTTTGGGCAGGTATTGCCGTTTTGGGAGCCGTTGATCGATGGCGAGCAAGGCGGGTTGTTTACGTGCGTGACCGATAGCGGAGAAATTGTGAGCCGGGATAAGTGGCTCTGGAGTCAATGGCGCGCTGTCTGGGTGTTTTCGCGGATTTATAATTCACTGGATCCGTCTGATCGATGGCGGGATCGAGCGGAGCAAATTGCACGGTTTTGCGGGAAGCATGGACGCATCGAAGGAGACGTGAGTTGGGCACTGTTGTTGGACGAAAAAGGAGTCGTGAAACGCGGGGGAGAGAGCATTTACGTCGATGCATTTGCGGTGTATGGATTGGTGGAATTGGCCGCTGCGACGGGTGATCGCAGTTGGTTGGCCATGGCGGTTGAGACGGCCGACCGGGCCATAGTCAGTATTCGGACGTTGGAGGAGAAATTGCCGCATTTCCCCTATCCGATTTGGGCAGGCGGAAAACCGCATGGCGTCCCGATGATTTGGTCGATCGTATTCGCGGGACTCGCGGCGGCTTCGGGCGATCAAAAATATGCCGAATTCGCGATCGAAATGACGAATGAGGTGTGGACTGACTTTTATGATAAAGACTCCGATCGGATCGTGGAGACGGTGAAGAAATCGGGCGGGCTTTATCCAGGATCGCCCGGGGAGGTCACTCTGCCCGGTCACGTGATTGAAGGGCTGTGGTTTCAGCGCTTGATCACCGCTCAATTGGGCCGGGAAACTCATAATAAAGAGGAAATTTGGCGAGTGATGGCGCGACATTTTGATTTGGGTTGGGAGCAGGAATCGGGCGGGGGATTGTTGTTGGCGGTGAATCGGGACGGACAGCCGGCTCCGACGGAGGCGTGGCCGTTTGGCGAGACCAAGTTGTGGTGGCCGCAAACGGAGGCGTTATTTGCGACGTTGCTGGGATGGCACGAGATGCGAGACCCGGAGTGGCTAGGCCGTTACGAGAGCCTGTGGGAAGTGGTTTGGGCGCATTACGTGGACTGGGAGCACGGGGAGTGGCGCCAGAAGTTGGGCCGTGATTTTTCACCGCTGACCGGAACGATCGCACTCCCGGTGAAGGATCCATTTCATCTGCCGCGAAGTTTGATCATGCAGATCGAGCTCCTAGAAAACAAAACACCGCCGCGAGTAGCGACGGTGTTGAAATAGACGGAAGGAAGTGGAGGCGCCCGATTAGTTTGCGAATCGGAACAGCGCCACGTCGCCGTCTTTGAACACATATTCTTTGCCTTCGAGGCGATATTTGCCGGCATCACGGGCAGCGGCGACGCTGCCGAGGGTCGAGAGGTCGGCGTAGGAAACAACTTCGGCCTTGATGAAGCCTTTTTCAAAGTCGGTGTGAATGACGCCGGCGGCCTGCGGTGCTTTGCAGCCTTTGGTGATCGTCCAGGCACGAACCTCTTTTTCTCCCGCGGTAAAATAAGTTTCTAATCCGAGGAGCGTGTAGGCGGCGCGGATGAGTGAAGAGACCCCGGAGTCGGCGACGCCAAGATCGGCGAGGAATTCTTTCGCTTCGGCGGGTTCCAGATCGATGAGCTCAAATTCGATCTTCGCACTGATGGGCACGTAAGCGGCTTCGTGATGGGTGCGAACGAACTCCGCCACTTTTTGCACGAATTCGTTGGCATCGGCGTCGGCGAGATCATCTTCGGCGACGTTGCACGCATACAGAACCGGTTTTGAGCTGAGGAGCTGGAAATGCTTCAGGAGTAGGGCTTCCGCGTCGTCCATCTCGAGGATATTGGCGGGTTTACCCTCGTTAAGATGAGGCTTGAGACGCTGAAGAAGATCGAGCTCAGCTTGCGCTTCTTTGTCGCCTCCGCGGGCTTTTTTGATGTTTTTCTCCGTTCGCTTGGCGACAGTTTCGTAGTCGGCGAGAATAAGTTCGGTGGTCACTACCTCGATATCACGGACGGGATCGACGGAGCCCATGTTGTGGATCACGTCTTCGTCGACGAAGCAGCGCACGACGTGGACGATGGCGTCTACCTCCCGAATATTGGCGAGAAATTGATTGCCGAGACCTTCGCCTTTGCTGGCGCCAGCGACGAGACCGGCAATATCGACGAACTCGATCGCCGCTGGAATGACGACCTGAGTCTTAGCAATTCGCCGGAGAACGGCTAGGCGTTCATCGGGCACCGTGACGACGCCCACATTGGGGTCGATGGTGCAAAACGGATAGTTCGCGGCCTCCGCCTTGCGTGAGCGAGTGAGCGCGTTAAAGAGTGTGGACTTTCCCACGTTGGGCAAACCGACGATACCTGCTTTCATGAGCGTCGAGAAGAGTGGCGAGAGTCGGTGCTTGACAAGCCATTTGTGGCAAGGTGCATTTCTCAGCTTTTCACAAGTAACAAGACCGTATCTGAAACAACTCACATGGCACTCAAGATCCGCCTCTCCCGCATCGGCACGACTCACGCTCCCGTTTACCACGTAGTGGTAGCCGAGGCGCGTTCCCGTCGCGATGGCCGTCCTGCCGAACTTCTCGGCACCTACAATCCGCGCGCTGCTGGCAAGCAATTGACTCTTAAGGTTGACCGCGCCGACTACTGGATCAGCCAAGGAGCCAAACCAACCGACACCGCGCTGTCCTTAATCAAGAAGGCCCGAAAGGCATTGGAAACTGCTGAGGCCGCTCCGGTCGTTCCGACTGAGCCAACCGCAGAGGCTTGATTCTGGGCGTCACGCTCTAGAATTTTTAACGCCCCGGCTTTGTCCGGGGCGCTTTGGTTTAAACCCATCCCCGATGCCACTCAAAATCGACGTGCTAACTCTGTTTCCGCGGATGCTCGACGGTTTTTTAAGTGAAAGTATTCTCGGCAAAGGAATCGAAAAGGGACTGCTGGAAGTCGCCACCCATGATTTGCGTCAATGGTGCATGGACAAACATCGCACGGCGGACGACCGGCCTTTCGGGGGGGGGGCAGGGATGGTGCTCAAGCCGGAGCCCGCTATCACTGCGATTGAATCGCTCCAGACTCCGGGGTGTCGCAGGATTTATCTGACTCCAGACGGGGAACCCTTCAGCGAATCGCTCGCTCGGCAGCTGTCGACCGAATCGCATCTTATTTTGTTGAGTGGTCACTACGAAGGAATCGACCAGCGCATCCGGGATGAGGTGATTGATATGGAAATCAGCATTGGTGATTATGTGCTGACCAACGGCACTTTGCCGGCGGCCGTGATGATCGATGCCATGGCTAGATTTATCCCCGGCGTATTAGGGGAGGAAAAGTCGTTGACGCATGAATCCTTCACCGGCAAGTTGCTCGACTTTCCTCAATACACACGACCGGCCGACTACCGAGGTAGCTCCGTTCCAGTCGTGTTGCTTTCAGGAAATCACGGTGAAATCGAGAAGTGGCGATTGGCGCGACAGATCGAGAAGACCCGAACAGTTCGTCCAGATTTATTTAAAAACTATCGTCATGAATTCGATCATTAAAGAGATAAGCGATGCCCAGTTGAAGCAGGACCTCCCGTCCTTCCGAGTGGGAGATGGCGTGCGGGTGCACACTAAAGTTCGTGAGGGCGAAAAAGAACGTATCCAGATTTTTGCGGGTATCGTTATCGCTCGAAAGGGCGGCGGTATCGGTGAGGCATTCACGGTTCGCCGTATCAGCTACGGCGAGGGCGTTGAACGTGTTTTCCCGCTCAATTCGCCGAACATCGCCAAGATTGAAGTTGAGCGTGAATCGGTTCCGATGCGTGCCCGCCTCTATTATCTCCGCGATCGCAAGGGCAAGGCGGCGATGGCAATTAAAGCCAAACGCAACGAGAATACAAAAAAGTAGGCTAGAGCGCTAATAGCGTCATCACGACACATTTTTTACAATTTGAGACGGATCGGAAACGGTCCGTTTTTTGTTTTAACAAGCCGAATAAGAATTCGGCGTTGCACCGCGCACTTGTGCTCGGTCGTCTAGTGGGACCGGCACATCGGCCGGTCTTTTTAACCAGTCTCCACTGTCTTACATGAAGTTAAATACCGAGATTCTCTCTCTGGCCGCAAACCAAGCTCGTGGTTTAGCCATCGACGCGGTTCATAAATGCTCCTCTGGACATTTGGGTCTGCCCTTGGGGGCAGCGGAAATTGGTGCCGTTCTCTTCGGAAACGCCCTCGTGCATAACCCGGTCGAACCCCGGTGGCTCAATCGCGATCGTTTCGTGCTATCGGCGGGCCATGGCTCGATGTTCCTCTATGGATGGCTACATCTGAGTGGCTACGATGTTTCGTCGGAGGACCTGCAGTCTTTCCGTCAGTTGCACTCGAAGACACCAGGTCACCCGGAGTTTCGCGAGACTCCCGGCGTAGAAGCGACCACGGGGCCCCTCGGTCAAGGCGTTGCTAATGCGGTGGGTTTTGCGGTGTCGGGCAAAATGGCCGAGGCCCGCTTCAACACCGAAGAGCACACCATTTTTGATCATCACGTGGTCTGTTTGGCCGGTGATGGTTGCATGCAAGAAGGGGTGGCGATGGAGGCGATCTCATTCGCGGGGCACCAACAGCTCGATAACTTGATCCTCATTTATGATGCCAACGACGTCACCCTCGACGCGATGGCCAACAAGACGCAGAGCGAGAATCCGGCGGCCCGCTTCAAATCCCTAGGATGGGACGTCGTTACCCTGACGGACGGTCATGATTTGACCGCGATCTCCAAGGCGGTAAATCGCGCCAAGAAAGGAAAGTCAGGTAAACCCCAGCTCATTATCGCCAAGACCGAGATCGGCCGGGGTATCCCCGAAGTCGCTGGTACCGCCAAAGGCCACGGTGAAGGTGGGGCGAAGTTTGCGGATGCGGCTCGGGCCGGCATGGGCCTGCCGGCCGATCAGCACTTTTACGTCAGCGATGAGGTGAAGGCTTATTTTGCAGCGCACCAGAAGCGGATGGCTCGCGGGTTCAATCGCTGGAAGAAAACCTTGAAGGCTTGGACCGTCGCGAACCCTGAAAAGGCGGAGTTGCTGGCGAGTCGCGACGTCCAAATCAGTGCGGCGGATCTCGCGGCAAAGATTCCTGCATTTGCGGCTGATGCGAAGCTGGCAACTCGGGCCGCAGGCCGCGACGTGTTGCAACCGATTGCCGAGGCGATGCCTTTGGCTGTTTCCGGCAGTGCCGATCTCTATGGGTCGACGCTTAACTACATTCAGGCTGATCAAGACTTTGATGCCGGCAACCGAGCTGGCCGGAACATTCGTTATGGAATCCGGGAGCATGCGATGGCCGCGATCAGTAACGGTGTCGCCTATGACGGAATTTTTAAAGCGTCCTGTGCCACCTTCTTGGTGTTTGCGGATTATTCCCGCCCGTCGATGCGTCTCGCGGCGCTCGCCGGTCTGCCGGTTGTCTACATTTACACCCATGATTCCATCGGAGTGGGCGAAGATGGTCCGACTCATCAGCCCGTGGAAACCATATCGGGACTTCGGGTTATTCCAAATCTCGACGTCATTCGCCCTGGCGATCCTGAAGAGGTCGCGGGAGCGTTTGCCGCCGCATTTTCGCGGAATGACGGACCGACTTTGCTCGCACTGAGTCGTCAGGCGATGCCTAACCAAAACGATATCGCACGCGATGTCCGCCGTGCTGGCGTGGAAAAGGGTGCCTATATTGCGGTGCCGGAAACCGCCGAGCTCTCCCTTATTCTTTTAGCGACTGGCTCCGAGCTTCAACACGCGATCGAAGCGGCAAAAACTCTGGGGGCATCTACTCGGGTCGTTTCGGTTCCTTGTTTTGAGCGTTTCCAACGTCAACCGGCCGAATACCAGGCTTTGGTGCTTCCCAACTGTTGTCGGAAACGCGTCGCCATTGAGGCCGGCGTGACCGGACTTTGGGCACAATTTGTGGGCCTTGATGGTAAAGTTGTCGGAATCGATCGTTTTGGTATTTCTGCACCCGGTGGGACCGCGATGAAAGAACTTGGTATTACGGCTGAGGCTGTCGTGGCCGCCGCCCAATCACTCGACTGATTCGATTCAGTCATCAATCCCCCCGGTTTAGTTGGTTCTGATCGGGTGAGGGGAGTTCGCCCAGGCGAACTCCCCTCTTTGTTTTTGAACCTAGAGCGAGCTGAAATCCGGTCGCTTTTTGCTGGTCGAGACGCCGAATACATCCGTTATCAATGAATTAGACGCATGGGCGGTTGGCTCTAATGCGTTAAAGAAAACAAAAAATCACCTAAGTGTAAAAACCACTTGCGGAAGATAGTTAGGGGGCTAACTAAATACTACGCACGTTTTGCCATGTCACTTTTAATGCTCAAAGATCTTCCCCTTTATGAATGCCTTTTAGAGTGTTCGAAGCGTTTTCCGGATCTGGATCCGCAGGCGGCGAGTCTTTTTATGTATTTGCTGCGGTCCGCTGATGAGCTGTTCGAATTTAAGGCGGACTACTTGAGCCGTAACAATATTTCTAACGGTCGTTTTACGGTGCTGATGCTTTTGTCGACGCAAGAGGTCGAAGGAGCCGTAACCCACGGTTTGGTTCCCCGCAGTCCGGCGGATTTAGCGGAAATGGCTGGAGTGACCCGAGCAACGATGACGGGTCTGGTCGATACGTTGGAAAAGGATGGTTTCGTTCGCCGCGAGTCCGATCCGCACGATCGACGAGCGATGTTGGTGCATCTCACGCCGAAGGCGGAGACGTTCATGCAGAATTTACTTCCCGGCTATTTCAGACAAGTTTCCGCGATGATGGCTCCGCTCGACTCCCGGGAACAAGATGAGCTATTACGATTACTCACCAAAGTTCGAGTGGGTATTGCCACGGCGACGTCCGTGGACGTTTCGGCGCCTCAGGCCGATTAAAAATTTAGCAGAACACCGAGTATCATGATTAAGAGATTTACCATCGCCTTCGCGGGTTTCGCCGCCGTCGCCGCCGTTCTTGTTGCCGTTAAAGGGGCGCAACTCCAAGAAATGATGACGGCCAATCACTCGCCGCCGACCACCACGGTTTCGACGGCGAAGGTAGAGAAACAGCAGTGGTTTCCCGTCATCAACTCAATCGGTACGCTCGCTCCGATCCAAGGAGTGACCCTGAGCTCCGAGTTGGAAGGAGCGATCGTCAATATTGCGGCAGCTAATGGCGCGAGGGTTGAAAAAGGCGATCTGCTGATCGAATTGGATACATCCGTCGAACGCGCCCAACTCGCGGCGGCGGAGGCTCGAACCGATCTGACTCGCCTCCAAGTTAACCGAGCGAGAGCTTTACGAGAAAAGGACACTATCAGCCAATCGGATCTAGATTCTGCGGCGGCGCAATACGCCCAGGCACTGGCTGATTTTGCGGCTCTCCAAGCTAATATTGATAAGAAATCCATCCGCGCGCCGTTCGATGGTCGCGTCGGTATTAGGCTGGTAAACGAAGGGCAGTTTGTCTCCCGAGGCACGCCGCTGGTTCCGCTGCAAAAACTCGATTTAATGTTCGTTGATTTCTTCGTTCCGCAACGACAGTCCCCGCACATTAAGGCGGGACAGGATGTTAACATTACGGTTGATGCGTTTCCTGACCAAATTTTCACCGCAAAAGTGAGTGCGGTGAATCCGCAAGTCGATGTGATGACCCGTAATGTGGCGGTGCAGGCGACTTTTCTGAATCCGGGAGAGATGCTCCGGTCTGGGATGTTCGTGCAAGTCGAAGTCGTTTTGCCGACGCCTGAGCATGTAGTGGTCGTCCCCGCGACCGCCATTTCCTACGCCTCCTATGGCAACTCCGTTTTTGTGGTCGAAAATGTGAAGGGAGCGGACGGGTCGGACTACTTAGGGGTGCGCCAACAGCCGATTAAATTAGGTCGGACCCGCGGTGATCAAATTGCCGTGATCGAAGGTCTAAGCGGTGACGAAGAGGTGGTGAGTGCCGGCGTGTTCAAACTCCGCAACAATTTGCCGGTTCGGATAAACAACGACGTGACTCCGTCGAATGCCGCGGATCCCCAGCCTGCCAACACCTAGGTAACCAGGAAGTCGTTCCTGTTTCTAATCCTTTTAGTCGGATTTTACCGTTATGCTGAAAAAAAGTTTCACCGATCTATTCGTGCGCAAGCCGGTGATCGCGCTGGTGGTCAATATCGCAATCTTAGTGGTCGGCTTGGTTGCCTTTAATCAACTTAACACGCGCCAATATCCTCGGAGCGATAGCGCCGTGGTCAATGTTTCGACGGTTTATTTCGGTGCCAGCGCCGAGACGGTTCGGGGCTACATCACCACGCAGTTAGAGCGCGTGATTTCCAGCGCGGACGGGATTGACTACATTGAGTCGGAGAGTTTTGCCGGCATGAGCACGATTCGCGTGTATTTGCGGCTCAACTACGATACGAATGCGGCCCTCGCCCAAATCAGTGCGAAGATCGATCAGGTGCGCAACGAGTTGCCGACGGAATCTGAAGCACCGACCATCAGCGTGGAATCGAGCGATAACCAATTCGCTTCGATGTATCTAAGTTTCTACTCCGACACCCTCGATCAGAATCAGATTACTGATTACCTGAATCGCATGGTGCAGCCTCAATTGGCCTCGATTCCCGGGGTGCAGAAGGCTGACGTGTTGGGTGGTCGGGTTTACGCCATGCGGGTTTGGCTGAAGCCGGATCAACTGGCGGCCCGTGGTTTATCGCCCGCCCAAGTTCGCCAAGCCCTAGTCAACAACAACGCCCTCGCTGCCGTCGGCGCAACCAAAGGCAGCATGTTGCGAGTGAGTTTGGTGGCGAACACCAACCTGAAGGACGTCGAGGAATTTAAGGATCTGGTGGTGGCTCAAAGTGGTGGTGCGATTGTGCGGCTATCGGATGTCGCAGACGTCGAGTTAGGCGCGGAGAATTATGACACCGAGGTTCGCTTTGGTGGCCAAACGGCCACGTTCATGGGCATCTGGGTGTTACCGTCGGAGAGCACCGTCGAGGTGATCAAACGAGTGCGGCTGGCGTTGCCTGATATCGAGCGCGCGTTGCCGGCTGGGCTGAAAACAAAAATAGGTTACGATGCGACCAAGTATATCGATGATGCGTTGAGCGAAATTTTGGTCACGCTGATGGAGACGCTGTTGATCGTGATGATCGTGATCTTCATTTTCATGGGGTCGTTGCGCTCGGTGTTGGTGCCGATCGTGGCGATGCCCCTCTCTTTGATCGGAGCGATGTTTTTGATGTTGGTGATGGGCTTCACCATCAACTTGCTGACGTTGCTCGCGATCGTGCTCGCCGTGGGCATCGTGGTCGATGATGCGATCGTGATGGTCGAGAATGTGGAGCGCCATATTCGCGAAGGACACACGCCCATTAACGCGGCGATCCTAGGGGCAAGAGAGTTGGTGGGGCCGGTGATTTCAATGACCATCACCTTGGCGGCGGTGTATGCCCCGATCGGTTTTCAAGGGGGATTAACGGGGGCGCTTTTCCGCGAGTTTGCCTTCACGCTCGCAGGGGCGGTCACGGTCTCCGGCTTTGTGGCCCTCACGCTTTCTCCGATGATGAGCGGTTATTTACTGAAAAGCAAAGAGGATGGAGAGAAGGGGCTCTCAGGCTTCGTGAATCGAGTGTTTGATCGCGTCCGGGATCGTTACGAGAAAATCGTGCGCGTGATGTTAGCTGAGCGGGAGGAGGCCAAACTGCCGTGGCGGTTAATGCTCTGGTCACCATTGCTTGGATTAGTCGCAGTGCCGATCATCCTCCTCGCCATGTGGTTGATGATGGGGGGAGATGCGCTCACCTTGGCTGCCGCGAAGACCGTCACGATGGCATCAATGGGAACGGCGGTCGTGGCGTCTCTCTTAGTTTTTCTCTTTGATCTGGCTCTGGGCCGACGTCTCAAGGTCCTGCCGGTGGTGCTTACTCTCGCGGTGCTCTTTGCGGTGCTGCTGGGGCCGTTTTTCATGTTCGCCAACAAAGAACTCGCACCGACAGAGGACCAGGGAGTGCTCTTCACGATCGTGCAGGGACCGCCGACTTCGACCATCGAGCAGATGACGATGTACACGGAAGAGGTGGAGAAAATGTATCGGACCCAGGATGAGTATGACAGCTCGTTCCAGCTCACGTTCGGGAACTTTGGGTTCAGTGGAATGCTCCTCAAACCGTGGTCCGAACGTGATCGTAATGTTCTGGAGATATTGGAGGGGTTACAGGAGCAGGCTGCCCAAATATCCGGGATCAATACGATTCTCAACGCACCGGCCCCTTTGCCCTCCGGGGGCACCTTTCCCATTGAATTTGTGGTGCGATCGACGGCGGATCATAGCGAGATGCAAGACTACGCCAATCAGCTCGTGCTTTTCGCGAATACTGAGGCCAACGCCGGGGGAGGGGAACCGACGTTCTACTTCGCGGATAGCGATCTGAAATTCGATCTGCCGCAAGTCACGGTCGACATCGACAAAGACAAGGTGGCTTCGATGGGGCTCAACCTCACCGATGTGGCCCGAGATTTGGGATCCATGCTCGGAGGCGGCTACGTGAATCGGTTCGTCAATGACGGACGAAGTTACCGCGTGATTCCCCAAGTCGAGCGCGGCGAGCGACTGAATGCTGAACAGCTGCTCGATTATCACGTGCGAGGGCCGCAGGGGCAATTGATCCCGCTGTCGACGATCGCGACGCTGCGTTCATCGGTTGAGCCGCGGGGACTCAATCGTTTCCAACAGCTCAATGCCGTGAAGATCACGGGAGTGGGGCCGAGTGTCGATGCGGCTCTCTCCAAACTTGAAGCGAAGGCGGCTGAGATTTTGCCCTCCGGTTACTCGATTGATTACGGAGGACAGTCCCGGCAGTTGCGCCTGGAAGGCAATGCGCTCTGGCAGGCGGGGCTATTGGCCTTGGTCCTGATTTTCCTCGTGCTCGCCGCGCAGTTTAACAGTTTTCGCGATCCGCTTATCATCCTGCTGGGCTCGGTGCCGTTGGCTTTGGTGGGGGCGATGATCCCCATTTTCCTGTGGCAGACCTCGCTCAATATCTATTCACAAATCGGCTTGATTACATTGGTCGGCTTGATCGCGAAGAACGGAATTTTGATCGTGGAGTTTGCCAACGGCCTGCAAGAGCAAGGCGTGCAGAAACGTGATGCGATCCGGCGGGCAGCGGCGACTCGGTTGCGGCCGGTTTTGATGACTTCTGCAGCGACGGTGTTTGGTCATATGATGCTCATTTTCGTCGATGGCCCGGGCGCCGCCGCTCGCAACAGCATCGGCTGGGTGCTCGTCGTGGGCATGGCGGTGGGCACATTTTTCACCCTTTTCGTCGTGCCTGCCTTCTACATGTTGATTGCTCGAGATCATAAAGGAATTGCCCGGAGAGAACCGGATCCGCTGCCCGAGTTGGAGTCAGCCACGAATGAAATTTCCACTGTTTGATGTAATGAATTTTACCCTATCATTTGTTTCCCGGCGCCAAGTCTGGCCGGATCGAGGAATTCTCCTGTTCATGGGGCTGGCGTTGTCCGTTGGGCTCACGGCGGCTCCTCCCATTCCTGATACCTTGGACATGGAAACGTCCATTCGTTACGCGCTTGATAACAATTATGCCATCCGGCTGGCGCGGGAACGGATTAAGGAACAGGAAGGATTGATTGTGGAAGTCGGGGGGCAAGCCCGGCCAAACGTCACGGTCAACTCGCGGTATTCGCAGGATGCCAATAGCCTCATCGCGGCCGGAAATAGCGAACAGTATTGGCAAATTGCCTTGCAGGTGCGGCAGCTCGTTTACTCGGGCGGGGCGGTAGGCGCGGCCCTAGATGCCCAACGCTTCTTGAGGGAATCGGCGTTGCTTGATTTGCAGACGGTGATCAACAACGAGCTGCTCCAAGTCCGCACTAATTTCTATGATGTGCTTTTTGCTCGCGAGCAGATCGGCGTCGCCGAGGAGAATGTAAACTTGCTGGAAGAGCAGTTACAAACTGCGCGCAACCGCTTCGAAGCGGGGGCGGTTTCTAATTTCGATGTGCTGCGGGCGGAAGTGGAGTTGGCCAATGCCCAGCCGGCCCTCATCCGCGCCCGCAACAATTTGCGTAACTCCATCGATCAACTGAGATTTTCGCTGGGGTTCGATAGTCGAGACCGAGCTGAATTGAGTCGGGTTCCTCGTTTTACCGGGGATCTTGAGGTGATACCGATGACGATCGATTTGGCGGCAGCGATCGATCAAGCGCGCGCGAATCGCCCTGAGTTGATGCGCCTATCCTCGATCTCGAAGGCCAGAGACGCGGGCATCCGAATCGCCAAGTCTGGTTCCCGCCCCACCGTAGCGGTCACGGGCGGTTATGAACTGCGCAAGGCGGGGGTGTCGGAGAGTTTTGGTCGTTCGCTTGATGGCTGGACTCTGGGGTTGCAATCGAGCTGGGCGGTATTCGACGGGAATTCGACGCGAGGGCGAATCAGCCAAGCGCTGTCCCAAAAGGAGCAAGCTGAGCTCGTATTGGGAGAAGCGACGCTAGGGGTAGAAGTCGAGGTGCGCCGAGCACTTTCTGCGTTGAGTGAAGCGACTGAGCTGGTTGACGCGGCGCGACAAGTGGTGGTGCAGGCTGAAGAAGCGCTACGTCTCGCCAACGCTCGTTATGGGGCAGGCACCGCAACGCAGCTGGAGCTGCTTTCCGCCCAAGTCGCGCTGACGCAAGCGAGGAACAATCAGTTGCAAGCCAGCTATAGTTACAATGTCGCGGCGGCAGTCGTCCGGCGGGCGATGGGCATGGCCGATGCGTTTTTAACGAAGTAATCTGCTTTTCAACCTGCGCGGAACCGGGAAGTCTCTGTTGGATGAATGTCGCGATCGAATTTATGGAAAGGGATTCTTGATGCGTCGCCCGTGGTTAGTCGCGGTAGTCAGTCTGGTCGCGATCTTGATCGTCGCGGTGGTGGCACTGTCCATGTCGCCAGTCCAAACCTCGATCGCGCGCAAAGTGCTGCCGGTAAAGCCAGGGCAAGCGATATCCTTTAACCAACTTTCGGTATCTCTGAATCGGATTCAGGTTCAAGGACTTCAAGTGACGGATGGCCCGATCACCCTCAAAGTGCCGTCGATCGATGCCGAGGTTTCCGTTTGGGGACTCATTAACGGTGCCGTTCGGATTCAGCGCTTGGATGCGAAAGGTTGGACCGTGATTTGGGCCGGAGAAGAAGACTCCGCGGATGTTGCAGCAAGCAGGGCTGCCCCGAACCGAGTCGTTAGCGCGGGGTGGGGCGCCCTGTTTGCCGTCGCGAGCGGGGAAGCAGGAGCGGATGTATTACCGGTTGAGACCCTGGCGAACTGGTTGCAATTACCAGTCAAGCTAGACGTCGATGGCCTCGACTTGACGGGCTACCTGGAGTGGCGGAATGCAGGTCCGGGCGAGGATGGTCAGGCCCACGTTTCGATTGCCGGAGGGGGAATCCGAGTTGGGCAAAAGAGTGATATTTATGTTTCGGTGAAAGCCGAAAGTGCGGGCGCGGGGGGCGGGGGAATCCAGTCTTTGAACATCACCGCAGATCTGGGTATTAAGTTGGCCACCAGCGACCAGATTGAGGGGGTATGGGTAGAATCGACGTTCAATGGAAAACGCGATCAGAACGCCAATTTTGACGTTTACGATTTTGATTTTGGGTTTGATGCCTCGGGTGAAGTGCCCCGACTGACATTTTCCTTGGCGAATGAATCCCAGCCGCTGTTCTCCAGTGAAATTGAGGCAGGAAAAGGGGAATTGGGACTAGCCGGAGATTGGCGGTTATCGCTCACGGATGAGGCGGTGAGTAATTTGATGTTGGGCACGGCATTGCCCCAGTTTTCCCTGAGTGGAAGCGGAAAGGTTCGTTCTGGTTATGAATTCACCAATCTTGAACTGGAAGGTGCCTTGGCATTCGAGGCGGAGCATCTGGCAGTTTTGGAGCCGAAAGCTGGGGCGATTGGGCGGCTTGCGGGAGAGTTAAAGTTTGCGGGTAAGCGGCTAGGCGAAGATCTGCGGGTGACCCAGTGGGACTTAGACCTTCGAGGAGCAGCGCCGGTCATGCAGGTAAAATTACTGCAAGGGGTGGAATTTTCGCTGGCCGGGTTGGAGGTGCGAGTCAAGCAGCCTTCGGATCCGGTGCTGGTGTTGGATTTACAAGGGTTGCCGCTCAATTGGTTACAACCTTGGCTGACCCCGTGGACACTCGATGGGCGACCGGTGAATGGTAAGATTGTCGCGATGGCAACAGCGGGCGGGCTTCGACTCGTGACCTCGGAGGTTTTGCAATCTTCTGGTCTTGTGCTAGCCAAAGAAGGGACAACCTTGGTGAATAATTTGAATCTTGCCGTCGATTTTGGAACGGAGATCACTCAGGACGGTTGGCAGATCGAAATCGGCCGAATGGAGATTTCTGATGCGGAGGGGGTTTGGGTTGATATCTCGGCTCGCGGAGGGCAACTAATTGAGGACGAGAGTGTTTTAAAAGTGGCCGGAAGGATGGAGATGAACTTGGCGGCTTTAGATCGCGTGCCACAATTTCGCGGGCGAAGCGGTCTTCGTTCCGGTAGATTAGAGAGTGAATTTGCGGTGGGTCTATCCGACCGAGTCGCTTTGGCGTTGGGCGCAGAGCTCAGTGGGCTGGTGACGAATGATGGAAAGGTTTTGCCGGAATTGCAGATCGACGGTCGATTGGATCTGTTGGCGGATGGATCGATTGAGACCCACCTGCCGATGCAATTTAGTCGAGAAGGTCGCCTATCGGAACTCACCCTTAATGCGCGGGTAAACCCGATTGCGGCGGGATGGGAATTGGCGGGAAGCTTGAGTGGCCCTCGCGCCTATCTCGCAGACGTGCAACTATTGGGTGCCGGGCTGGCGCTGCGGCCGTCTGTTGTTGATGGCGCTGCCGACAGCATGCCGGAATCGGATGAAAATCAGGGGCCGGTTTGGCAGGGGATCCGAGGGAAATTTGAAACCGCGATCGGTGTAGTGGAATTACCTAATGGGCTTATACTGAAGGATGTGAGGGGTGATTTGGTGATCACGCCGGAGGGGCTTGAGCTGAGCGAAGGGCAAGTGGGGGTGGGAGAGAGGGGAAAAATCGACCTGCAGGCCGCGATTCGATATGACTCCGATAGAAATACGGGGTATGTGGCAACGGCTCGAATCACGGCGGACGAGGTGGAAGCGGGCCCTTTGCTCCGGGTTTTTGAAGTGAATCCGCCGCTGCCTTTTGAAGGAAGCGTGAGTCTTGAGGCCGACTGGAAGAGCTCAGCTCAGGCGCTGGAGGGGTTGATTGAGGCCAGCGGACTGGAGGCAAATTTGACGAGTTCGGGCGGCGTTTTGCGGGTGTTGGGCGTCGAGGTTGATCAATACATCAAAACAGGAAAGACGGTGGCCGCACTAGGCGGACTGTTGGCTTTGGCGACGGGCGATTCGCGCGCACAACTCTACGTCGCACGAGCGCAGGCATTGACGGAAGTTGCTGAACAGTTGTCGGCTTTGGCGTTTGATCAGTTGAATCTTCAGCTGAAACGCACGCCGGTCGGAGATATTGAGCTCTCGGAGATATCCTTAATTTCTCCGAAAGTGCGCCTATTAGGCAATGGACGGATCAGCTACCGGCCGGGAATGTCAGTTTGGAGGCAACCTTTATTGGTGCAAATGCGATTCGCGGCACGGGATCAGTTGGCGGAGAATCTTCAGGTTTTGAAACTCCTGAACGCCGAGGCAGATTCCCTTGGTTATATGTCCTTGGTTCGCGATATTTCGTTAGATGGTTCGTTGGCCAACGTGGGCACCGCTGAGTTGCAGCGTTTGCTTTCGCGGGCGATTGCGGGGCCTTAGGAGCCTGTCGGAAATACGTCGATGGTCTCCTAGGTCTTAGGGGGCGGGCGGGAAATCTCGCTGGTCAGGGGGGGACTACGGCGGAGAGGGCTCGCGGCCCCGTCTCCGCCTCGGTCGCCTTGGCCGGATTAGGTTTCACCCGCGTGAGCCAACGACCTATCTCCGAAACCCACCCGAAAGGGACCGGAAAAATGTCGGAAAGAGTTGAAACTTTCCCCAGAGCAGATCGTCTATCTGTAACCCCCTTTGCTTTTGGAATCACCTCGTTTTAAACGCTCTACGCTCCCGTGGATACTTGAGATCATTGCCGCATCGATTGCGCGGTGCCTTTATCGGGTTAAATCATCCGGGGCGGAGCAGTTACCCAAGGGAGGAGCATTGATTGCGGCCAATCATCTTTCTTACGTGGATGTGATTGCACTGCAGCTGGCATGTCCGCGGCCTTTGCGTTTCGTGGGTTATCGCGGGTTAATGAACATCAATGGTTTCTATCGATGGCTCTTCAAGGTGAGTGGTGCGATTCCCATTTCCAAGGACGATGCATTGGCGAGCACTCGTGCGGTGGTGAAGCACTTGGAAGCGGGGGAGTATGTGGTGGTTTTTGTAGAGGGAGAAATCTCCCGAACGGGTCAACTGATGAAGATCCAACGGGGCTTTGAACTTATGGCGAAAAAAGCCAAGGTTCCGGTGGTCCCGGTGAGCCATGATGGACTTTGGGGCTCGATTTTTTCGTTTTCAGGGAATCGCTATCTATTCAAGTCCCCTCGGATTATGAGGACGCATGTGTTTGTCGCGTGGGGAAATCCATTGCCTCCGGTTGAGGTGACGCCGGAACGGCTGCGACGGGAGTTACTCGATCTGGGTGAGATAGCGTTTAACCAGAGGCCGCAGCTTAAAAGAAATCTCGCGCGGGAAGTCGTGCGGGGTTTGGCGCGACGGCCGTGGCGCGTGGAAATTATCGATCGCACCGCCGAGCGAAAAGTGGTGAAAGCAGGCCAGCTTTTGGCGGTAGCGGCGGCATTGTCCCGACATATCAAACGCACGATTCCCGAAAGACGAGTGGGTATCGTATTGCCACCGGGAGCGGGCGCGAGCATCGCGAATTTAGCGGTATTGTGTGCGGGTAAAGTGCCGACTAATCTCAATTTTACGGCCGGTCGCGCTGCGATCGAATCGAGTCTGCGTTTAGGTGAAATTAGCACCGTGATTTCGGCGAGAGCGATGCAAGCCAAGGTCAAAGATTTCCCATGGCCGGAAAATACCCTCGATCTCGCGGGTGAGATTAAAGCCATGGGAGGCAAGAAGGCGATCTTGCCTTGGTTGATCGCTGCTTGGACGTTGCCGAACCAATGGTTGGCAAATATGTTGGGGCTGTCCAAGTATGGTGATCGAGTCGAGGCGGGATTGTTGTTCACCAGTGGGAGCTCGGGAGAGCCAAAAGGCGTCGCACTGACCCATCGCAATATTTTGTCCAATTGTTGGCAGATTTCGTCCCTGTGTATTTTACCCGATACGGCGACAATGTTGGCTTGTTTGCCCGTGTTTCATTCATTCGGTTTTACCGCGACATTGTGGTATCCGATGATGCGGGGTTGTCATGTGGTGACGGTCCCGAGTCCATTGGATACGCGACGAATCATCGACAGTATTCGCGAAGAGAAGGCGACGGTCTTTGTGGGCGCCCCGACTTTTATGCGGCCGTTATTTAAGAAAGCGGAGCCGGCTGATTTTCGGTCGTTGGATCTGGTTATTTCCGGGGCGGAAAAATTGCCGATGGATCTCTATGATGAGGTCAAGGCGAAGTTTCATATCGAAATTCTTCAGGGCTACGGCCTCACCGAAATGACTCCGGCGGCAAGCATCAATCAACCGCATCCCGCCCTGCCTGATACCGGCACCGCTCTGCCGCAAAAGGCGAAGCGTCGAGGCTGGGTTGGACGCATGTTGCCGGGGTTAACGACGAGGATTTTTCATCCAGATACCATGGCGGAATTGCCTCTGACCGAACAAGGGATCGTCGCCTTCAAGGGAGGGAATGTCTTTGAGGGATATCTTACCAATCCGGAAAAAACGGCGGAAGCATTCCACAATGGCTGGTTTCTGACCGGTGACCTGGGCCGGTTTGATGACGACGGCTTTTTGGTTATCGAAGGGCGGCTCTCCCGGTTCTCGAAAATTGGCGGTGAGATGGTGCCCCATGGCACGATTGAACAACGGATAATCGATACATTAAAATTGGATCAATCCATGGGCTACGTCGTCGCGGTGATGGGGGCACCTGATCCGGGTAAAGGGGAGGTGTTAGTCTTGCTCACGACTCAAGAAATTTCTCCGGTCGCGTTGCGAGAGCAGCTGTTAGCGACCGGTCTGCCGAATCTATGGGTGCCGAGAATTATCAAATTGGTGGACGAAATTCCAGTGCTTGGCAGCGGTAAGCTCGACCTTAAGGGCTGCAAGGAACTCGTGCTCGCGGCGGTGGCGAAGGGGTGTAATTAGAAGTGATGGTATAAATGCAAATGATTGTACTGTACCCCGTGATAGAAGTATGCTGAACACTTGGGATGAATTCAAAACAAACGGTTGAACTAAGAGAACGGGACAATGCCGAACT
>Ga0209390_10001663_pt1 | contig 42083 bp, 30 predicted proteins | sample BON01_FD_187212 | JGI IMG/M metagenome (GOLD analysis project Ga0209390, IMG submission 187212) | Freshwater microbial communities from Lake Bonney liftoff mats and glacier meltwater in Antarctica - BON-01 (SPAdes) (version 2) | ecosystem: Environmental > Aquatic > Freshwater > Ice > Glacier...
GTTAGAATGGACATGAACCCTCCCTGGTCAAATGTTGTCACACGACACCAGGAAAGGTCCACGCCCGCAGCATTCTAACGATCAGTAGGGTCACGCCATCGACGTCATGTCTGCATGCGTAAAAAAACTTAAAATTTATGAACGCGACGGATCGCGTTCTTCAACGCTGCGCGGTCGCGGCAATTCACGGTCGCAAAAACGCAAAATACCCGTGGACAACGCCATTCGTGGCTGGACACCTTTTGAAAATTGCAATTTCTGACAGGCCGGAGATCTGTGTTGGGATCGCCGTAACTTCGATTTCGATAGCAAATGCCAAACGACGTCGTTATTTTTGCAAGCTGGCGTTGCCAGAAATTCCCGCCGATTGAAATCCCACCCACGACTTCCCGAAAGATTCCCGCGTGCTTACCAGGTTTTGTCTTCCCGTATTAATTCTGTTTTCGTCACAACACGCTTTTGCTCAGCAGTACACCAATCTGCTTTCCAACGATTTGAATCATTGGATGAAACCCAATGGTGACGCGGTGACCGAAGGCTGGCAGATAGAACCGGGCGCCGTTGTGCACCTTTCCGGAAAAGGTGGCAATATTGTTACTCGAGAACAGTTTGGTGACTTCGAATTGTGGTTCGAGTTTCGGATCTCGCCTCAAGGCAACAGTGGCATCAAGTACAGGGTGAAGGACTATAACAAAAGCCTGCTTGGATTGGAGTATCAGGTGCTGGATGATGCTGGCTTCCCAAAGCTCAGTCGCAGCCATGCGACTGCGTCGTTGTATGACCTGGTGCCGCCGATTCCCGCAGAAACGAGGCAGCATAGTCTTCAGGAATTCAACGTTGGGAAGATTCGTGTGGAAGGCAATCAAACTCGTCATTGGATCAATGGGCAGTTAACGATTGACGAACAGCTTTCGGGGCCTCACTGGCACGCCTTTGTCGCCGGCAGCAAGTTCAAAGACAAAGAAGCCTTCGGTGAAAATACTTTGGGCCGTCTGATGCTGACCGATCACAACAGCGAGGTCTGGTTTAAGAACATGTTTATTCGCCGACTGGGGTCGGCGACGTGCAAGCCAGTGTGTTCGTCGCAGGTTCGTTGTTTAAATCTCGATTGCTCGCCAACAGTCGCAGGCAACAGAGGCTGCGTTGTAGATAATCACTGACTTACCCCGCCGCGGAATTTGTAAGAATTCTATCTGTTTTCGAATTCAGACGACTGCAACTACCTGAAAGACGGCGGTTGCAGTCTGTAACACCTGGCTACATTCCAGTAAAATAACGGAGCTTCAGATGAACAAATTCAACAGGTCGATTGTCGCAATCACGACCCTGTTTTGTGTGCCGTCAATTATCTGCGCCGAAGATGCGGACGCAGACGGCTTTCACCCCATGCTTAACGGCCAAGATCTAACCGGCTGGGTGCTTGTGAATACTCCAGCGGAAACTTGGAGTTTTAAAGACGGCATGCTGGTGTGCACGGGCAAGCCGATTGGAGAAATCCGCACTGAAAAGATGTATCAAAACTTCATTATGGAAGTGGAGTGGCGGCATCTGGTTCCGAAAGGCAACGCAGGCATTTTTGTGTGGGCGGACGACATTACCGCAAAGGGCCAACCGTTTCATCGAGGCATTGAAGTTCAGGTACTGGAGAATGCGTACGGCAATACCAGAAGCTTTACGCCTCATGGCGATATCTTTCCCATTCACGGAGCCAAAATGACGCCAGTGAATGGTCGCGGCGGCAGTCGAGCGTTTCCCACCGAGGAACGTGCCAAGCCAAGTCCGGAATGGAACCATTATCGCATTGAATGCAACGCGGGGGAAATTTCGCTCGCTGTTAACGGAACGGTTGTGACTCAGGGTGCCGATTGTTCGCCTAGTAAAGGATACATCTGTATCGAATCAGAAGGCGGCGTTGTGAACTACAGGAACATGCGCATCAAAGAGCTTCCGGATACACCAATCAGCGATGAGCACGTCGCCACTGCAAACCGAAACTTCCGGTCGCTTTATAGCGGGCTTAACCTGGCGGGCTGGCAGACCACCAAGGAAGGTGCAGCCTCTTGGAAGTCTCACGACTGGACACTGTCTTTTGATGGCAAGGTTTCCAGTGTAAGGGCGGCTGCCTTGATATCGGATGAAAAATTCGACGACCTGCAGTTCATTATTGATGTGAAGCTTAAAGACGAAACGTCTTCTGTTGTCATACAACTGCCGGGGCGAACAAACTTTGATCTTCGGGCGGAAAACGTTCGTTCGGCATTTGATGCAACAAATCGTTGGAACAGGGTGGAGGGTAGCGTAAATGGTGGGCAGGTTTTGCTGACCGTAAATGGCAAATTGGTGCACAGCGGAACGCTTCTCTCCAACGATTTGCAAGCTGATTCCACTGGCTCGATTATCCTGATACCAGTCGGCGCTGTTGACTTCGCTAACATTTACGTAAGGCCTCTGTAACCGGAGTCAATCAACGAAAAAGCACCGCGAACGGCCCTGTCCGGGAATGCGCCGGCAACGTTCGCATTGACCAAAAAGCAAAGGCGCTGAATATGCGAATCTTCGTTGGGCTACGATAGTCGCAATGTAACTCCTATCGCTCGAATGATTTACAGCGATAGTTGTGGCCGCAAACACCGTTGACCAGCGATGCCGCTGGCTGATACACTTCCGGCTAGAGTCAGGGCATGATGCGCTGACTTGATTTGGCGAAATTCAGGGAAGAAGCTATGCAATCGCCCCAGCACGGTGGTGACGATGTCATTCCAAATGGCCAGCTGACTCAGCTGCGAGAAGCTCGCGCGGTGATTCAGCACGAAGCCGATGCTTTGTTGTCTTTGCTTGACAGCCTTGATTCTTCGTTCTGCGACGCTGTTCAGTTGATTCACGCTTCAACTGGGACAGTCATCGTCACTGGTGTGGGCAAGGCGGGATTGATCGGCCAGAAAATAGTGGCCACGATGGCCAGCACGGGAACGCGAGCCTACTTTCTTCATCCGACAGAAGCTCTGCATGGCGATTTGGGCTGCGTGGGCCCTCAGGATATTGTTCTGGCATTGTCTAACAGTGGAAGCACCGAAGAAGTGCTGCGTCTGCTTCCGCCTTTGAAACGACTGGACGTTCCCGTGATTGCCATCACGCAGGATCGCCAGAATGCGCTTGCCAGAGCGGCCACGATTGTTCTGCCAATTGGTCGTCACAAAGAAGCGGGTGAACTGCAGCTTGCACCCAGCGTAAGCACCACTGCAATGCTGGCAATGGGCGACGCACTGTCGCTGGTTCTAAGTCGACAGCGAGGCTTTACGGAAACCGATTTTGCGGGTTTTCATCCAGCCGGAAGCCTCGGCCGAAAGCTACAGCCCATCCACGAAGTAATGAGACAGGGGGCAGAATTCCGGGTTGCCTGCGCGACATCGACCGTGCGTCAGGTGATGATTGAACTCAGCCGACCAGGTCGGCGGACAGGAGCCGTTGTGCTGGTGAAACCAAACGGTGCCATTGCAGGTATCTTCACCGACAGCGACCTTGCCAGACTGTTTGAGCAGCGGCGGGAACATCTGGTGGATGGCCCGATTTCAGCCGTGATGACGGTCAATCCTACAACCATTCGTCCGGATGCATTGCTGCCGGATGCCCTGCAGTTGATGTCCGATCGGAAGATTAGCGAACTGCCTGTTGTTGATGAACACCGACGTCCGGTCGGACTGGTGGATATCACCGACGTTATCGATTGTGCGTCTCTGCTGGAACAGGCGGAAACGCTGGCCGTGCGAAGTTCGATTCCGTTTCCCGCGTCAAAATCAGCGTAGCTTTTGATTTTCGCGAAGTGCCGAAACGGCCAGGGCGTCTTATGAACATCTACAGTCCATTTCGCAGATTTATCTGGAGCATATTTGCTGCAGTTGCGATTTTGGCGCTGTATCTATTGATCCGTAGCGTCACGTCTCCGTTTCTGGACGTCGAGCGTACGAAGCATAATTTCACTCAGCAAAATCCGGACGCGTTGCCGGAGTACCAAAAGGATGCGGAAAGATGGTTCCCCGGTTTTCCGTGGGTGGCGAACGCATCCAATCATTTTCGTGACAATGGTCAGTATCTGTTGTGTGACAGTATTGATTTAATCAGCGACGGAAAGTCCGTGATTGCCAAACCGATAGCGATGCTGTGGCGTTCAAACCCCGACGACAAAGACGAAGTTCCAGTGACCATTGTCGCGGATTCAGCTCAGCTAAATCGGTCAGGAAAATTTCTTGATACAAATTCATCGTTCGGGCGAATTACGAGTGGCACGATCTATGGAAAAGTGCGGATTGATGGCCCGCGCGGATTAAGAATTACCGGGGAACAGTTCAACCTTTCGGAAAACTCGATGATGCTGTGGAGCAACAATCGAGTCGACTTTGTTTGGGAAGGTCACACAGGCTTTGCAACCAAGGGAGTGGAAATTCACCTTCACGGGACAGGAGACGCTGAAGCGGGTTTGACCAATGTTACCGACATCAGCAAGGTTAAGCTGCTGGGCAACGTTATCTGCAATGTGGCCATGCCCGGTCGTCGAAACGGCGATGAACGTCTGGACGTGAAGATTCAGTCGCCTGGCGGATTTGCGTTTGATGTACCGATGAAAACGGCCACATTCTCCGGATTAAGACGTGGGGCCCCGACGGACAGTCTGAAGGCCAAAGATGAGGTTTGGGTGCGTCGATTTACAGCCAGCGGCTCTGAAGATCACCTTGTCTGTCCTGAGCTGAAATTACAATTCCGCAACGAAATTTCGCTCGAAGACGGGACGCCGATTGAAGGCACGATGCAGCTGGAACATGTGATCGCCTGGGGCCGCAAAGTGGTGTTTGTGTCGACCGAAAATCAATTGAGACTTTACGCGAATCAGTTGCAGTATTTTCTGGATGAGCGCCGCATTGACATTCGAAACACAGGCTCGACCGGTGATTCCGGTCTGGTTTCAGTGCGTCGTTCGGGCACGGAACTTGAAGTGCCCCATATTCAGATCAGACATGCGGCGGATGGCACTCTTTTAAGAATCGAATGCAATGGGCCCGGAAATATCCAAAGCTCAGGTGATGCCCTGAACGCCGGACACGCCGATGCAACAAAGCCCGAAAGCCAGCTTGCACTGAAAGCTAATTGGTTTAAGTCGATGAACGTGCAGTTGGCATCAGACGGAATCACGCGTCTGTTAAAACTGGAAGGAAACGCCAGCGTTGCTGAAGAAAGTCGCGACTTCCGGCTTGAAGGTGAAACGATTTCCATGAGACTGGCTGGAGGTGAGACGACTGCAGTGGACACGGTAACCAGCGAAGGAACTCCGTCGATAGGTTCTGCATTGAATGGTTCTGCGACAGAGTTTGATTTTGGAAATCTTCGGCCGGAACTACTGACTGCTGTTGGCAACGTAAGTCTGAATTCGCCACATGGCAGTGGCACCCTTCGTGAAAAGCTAAGTGTGCGGTTTGAACCGTTGGAAGCGGCAATTGCACTGGATGGCACATCGCCCATTCGTACCGTTTCTGCTTCAAACGATTCAAACCCGTTTGCAACAGCAATTGGAGATGCGAAAAAGGCAGATTCCGGTGAGTCCGTTTCGTTTGTGTCAGATACGTTGGAAGCTGTGGTAAAAGTCGGCGAAGACCGAGCGATGCAGTTTCATGACATGTGGCTGAAGGGTGATGTGGAAGTCATTCGTCAATCGGGCAAAGATGAAGGAGGATTCACGGCAAAGGGAAATCAGCTGTATGCCATGAATGGTCTGGCAAATCAGCGAGAGATTCAATTGTTTGGTGATCCTGCTCGCGTTATCCGTGAAACGGGTAATCTTGAGGGGCCTCGAATTGACTTCAAAGAACTCGGCGGTATGGCTGAAGTCAAAGGCAGCGGTCGAATTCGATTTGACACCGACAAGGGGTTTGATGGAAAGCCGCTGCCATCTCCGATGCCGATTTACATTTACTGGAGCGACCATATGGACTTCCAGAAGCGGTCGGCAAAGTTTGTGGGCAACATTCGAGTTACCATGAGCGACGGGACGACGCAGGATGTGGAACTGTTGTGTGCCGGACTTACGGTGCACTTTACTAAAGACGTATCACTGGGGCCCAAAGATGCCGATGGCGGGTTTGCCACGTTTTCTCCGGACGCTGCTGTGGGCAATTCCGCAAACGGACAGATTGAACGCATCGAGTGTCATAGTAAAGTCACAGTAACGGTTGATCAAAATGTGGATGGTACTTTAAGTGGCCGCTACAAAGCTTTGTTTGCAGATCTTGTGATTAACCTGCAGACGGGCGACTTTCATGCGACAGGCCCTGGTCGGCTGGAATCCGTCAGCCCGGACAAAGATGGTAATTTGCAGGGATCGTCTCCAGCCACAGCCCGGGCGAATTCGCCGGCCCAGACTGCTGAAACTGCGTTCGTTTATACTCAGACTGAATTCATTGGCGAACTTAACGGAAATCTGCATCGTCGTGAGGCCAGTCTTTCCCAGAACGTAGTGGCGTTGGTGGCTCCCGTGCGTCGCGTTGACGAGAAGATTGATATCCGCAACGTTCCTATTGATGACCTGCCTGAACGAGCTGGAATTCTGCGTTCGGAGTACTTGACGATCAGCGGCGTGGAAGCTGCGGGGGATTCACCGCGTTCGTTTGCAATGGTGGCCCGGCAAAACGCCGGACTATGGTCGCGATCGATTTCTGCCGGGGCGGATGTGATAACTTATGACCATTCTAAGCAGCAGTTTATTATGCGAGCGGACGGCGACGGTCAGGTGACAGTGAATCATCGTTCAGGAACAGGAAGCCGGTTTAATCAATTCAACGGCAATCGATTTGAATATTATCGCCGCACAAATCAGCTGAAAGGCGATCGAATTCGTGGACTGGATGTCACAAATTAAGCAGCCGGTTCAGCCTGATGGGGCTCGCCGACTGGCAATCGCCGACAACGTGGCATAGTCTCCCGCGATGCTGCAATTCTTCATGAACCCTTTGATGCTGATTGGCCTGGCCGGCATTGCGCTGCCGGTGGTGGCTCATTTATTGAGCCGTCGAAAATTCGATGTCGTCAACTGGGCAGCAATGCAGTTTCTGAATCCCAGTCGGAAGACTCGCCAGAAAATGCGGCTGGAAGAATTGCTGCTGCTTTTGATTCGTATCGGCATCATTGCCCTGATAGGGTTTGCTTTGGCAAGACCGTGGATCAACAGCGGCTTTCTAATGGGTTACCACTCAGCAGGAAGTCGCGATGTTGTGCTGATAATTGACGGGTCGAATTCAATGGCTAGAAGTGATGGACTGACTTCGCTACATCAGAAAGCTGTTCGGCGAGCAAAGGAGTTTCTAACAACGCTGGGGCCGGGCGACACGGTGTCGGTTATCGACGCACGCGACCTGCCGATCAAGATGTTTGATTCTTCGATTCAGAATTTTGAACTGGTACGCGAGAAACTGGACACGATTCCGCCTGCTACCGGAGCAGCTGATTTGCGGAAAGCGTGCGAAGAAGCTGTTGGTGTTCTGGGACGCTGCAGCAATGGGGCTCGTGAAATTGTTGTACTGACCGACAGACAACGCGCCAGCTGGGGACTTGCAGGTGATTCTTCGTGGCAGCGGTTTGACGAGATTCTGAAATTTCCGGCTGTGCGTCCATCCGTCTGGATTGTTGATCTAAGTCATGGCCTGTCGGCCATCCGCCAGAACGTTTCTGTTGGACAGGTGGAAGTTTCCCGCGACCTCACGCCCGTAAATTATCCAGTGGCATTTCAGGTGCAGATTCGTAACTCAGGAACATCATTGGTGAATGCTCCGGTGCAGGTGCTTGTCAATGGACAGCGAGTTGCCGGCATGGATGCCACCGTTTCTGTGCCCGCCGGGTCCCACGCAATATTCAGCCGTTCAATGCGTTTTAACACAGAGGGCACAAATCTCATTTCCGTGAAAGTCGACCTGCCGAGCGACGCAGTCGCAGCTGACAACGAAAGTCATGCTGCTGTGCGTGTTACGCCGACAGTTCCAGTGCTGCTGGTCGAAAGTTCGAACAGTCTCAGCAAACGACGCTGGAATACTTTCTTTGCACAGATGGCACTTAGTCCGTCTCAGGAAACGTCGCCATGGATTGAGGCTCGCACAATCAAAGCCAATGACCTGACTGCGGAAGATCTGGCATCAGTTTCGGCGGTTGTGCTGGCCGACGTGTTTCAGTTGCCGAAAGGCATGGCAGTCGCGCTTCAGCAATTTGCAGCGGGTGGTAAAGGTGTTTTTATTACGCTCGGCGACGCCACGTCTGTTCAGTCGTTTGACGCGTTGTATGGCGATACTGGACTGGTGTCGGGAGTCAAGCTGAAACGCATTCGCACGGCCGCGCCGGCTGCGGACGTCCCTATAACAATTGCCCCTTACAGTCTTGAAGCTGACTGGCTAACTCGTTTTCGCGAACGTAAAGGCGCCAGTTTGCTGCGAACCAGCTTTCGCGAATGGTGGTTAATCGAAATCCAACGGCCCGTTGCCGCAGTCGACCAGCCAGCGATGGTTTCCGGTTCGGCCATTCTGCCGGAATCTGAGACGGACACCAGATTGGTTCAGCCAATTCATGCCAACGCAGTTCCAGCTACAATTGCTCAGTTGATTACAGGCGACCCATTACTTTTGCAATCGTTCTGCGGTCGTGGTTCTGTGTTGCTTATGACATCAAATATTGATGCGGAATGGAATTCGCTACCGACTCAGCCAGACTTTGTTCCGTTTTTGCACGAAGCTTTGTTTCAGATGGCGTCTTCCAGTGTCAGCCGCAACGTCAGCTTTGGAGCTCCGCTGTTTACGGAATTGCAGGGATCGGTTTCAGGAATTGTTGTTGATGATGGCAATGAAGGCGACTTCATTTTTCGCGGACCATTCGACAGAAGCGAAAAGGCGATCGTTTCTCAATCAGCTGAATTGCTGACAGCGCGGCTTCCGGGAACTCGGTTGCCCGGGGTATATGAGTTAGCTGAGTCCAGCGAGGAGAACGCCGCGGTTCTGGATGCGTGGGTTGTTAACTACGACCACTCTGAAGACGAACCTCAGGAACTCACAAACGACGACAAAGCGTACCTGGCGATGAACAAGCGGATGTTGTTTTTGGATTCGATGGAAACCCTGCAAAAGAATATGTACGGAAACGAATCTCGCAGCGAACTTTGGGGACTGCTGATGTGGCTGTTTCTCGGCATGCTGACGTTAGAAGTCTGGATCATCCGCCGACTTGTCACCAAGGGGCACGCCAACATCGACACGCCTCAATCACCAATACCGGCCTGAAATTTGTCGTATTTGCTTAGCAATTGTTTGTGTCGAGCAGGCCACTGAAATCTTACGATGAGGCTGCAAGTGTTTGCAAATCGCCGAGCAGATGAGTCACTGTTGATTTCGTGACTTACTCACTGGCGTTTCACGGTTGTAAGCAATGCCGTTTCAAAACTGAGCCTCCGTGCCTGTCGCCCAAAGTCCCAGTTTCTGTTGTCGTGCGGTAGCTTCCGCAGTTCTTAGTCGGCCTTCCAGATGCAGTGGCAGGCCAAACCGAGCCAGCAGTTTTGCGTTGCCGGTTGCCAGCGAGGTCTCGTTGATCAGGCATCCGTCTTCGGCATATATCCAACCGAGAGTTCTTCCATAGCGATCGATTGTCTCGACGCCTTCTTCCACTGTGACTGTTTGGTTTAGCAGCTGTTGAGATAGCCAGACGCCGGATTCATCGCCGAACGGATCAGCCGGTTTTCCGTAATGGGCAACTTCGGGAGCGTCGATACCCAGCAGCCGCACTTTCTGTCCAGTGGTGGTTTCAAACGTGTCGCCGTCGTAAACCAGTTTTACGGCGACTGAGTACCGCCGTCCTGTTCGTTCGTTGAGGTCCTGTTGCGTTGACAGGCGAAAGAACAGCAGAATGCAGATAATTCCGACCGCCGTCAGGGCAGGCGTTGGCCGTCGAATCTGCATTAGTGGCTTCCGAATTGAGAACTCACGAATTACGATCTGATCTCAGGACGGGTGTACCCCGCTATATCTACCCTCCTATGTTAGTGTTGATTCCTCAGGCGCCAATTCAACCAAAGAAAACGCTATGATTTCCTTGCTTCATCCTTCTGTTCGTTTCTTGGCGATGATCATTGCCGGAATCTATCTTCCCGTGGGCATCGCACCCGTGACCGCTCAACCACAGGGCTTTAACTACGACGAAGCGAAAGTTCCGTCTTTTGCTCTGCCGGAACTGCTCAGGACAAATGACGGGCAGGTAGTGGCTGATGCGTCGACGTGGACATCCAAACGCCGGCCGGAAGTATTGGCTTTGTTTCAGGAACACGTTTTCGGCCATATTTCGGAACCATTTCCGAAACTTCGTACCCGCTTGAGATCTCGCGTGGACGGTGCACTGGATGGCACCGCGGTGCGACGCGAGATTACCGTTTTTTTCACGGACGATGATAGCGGGCCATTCATGGAGATGCTGGTCTACACACCGATAAATGCGGCTGGCCCGGTGCCTTGTTTTATTGGGCTGAATTTTAACGGGAATCACACGGTCGACCCGGATCCATCAATCCACGTGACAACGTCGTGGGTGCGAAACGATAAAGTTCGCGGTGTTGTCGACAACCGAGCCACCGAAGAATCTCGGGGAACTTCCAGCAGTCGCTGGCCCGCTAAGATGATTGTCTCGCGCGGCTACGGCTTGGCTACGATCTATTATGGAGACATCGACCCGGATTTCGACGACGGCTTTCAAAATGGAATTCATGCCATCACGGAACCGAATCGAAAAGCAGAACGGGCGGACGACGCAGGAGGATCCATCAGTGCATGGTCGTGGGGTATGAGCCGAGCGTTGGACGTGCTGGAAGCGGATTCTATGGTTGATGGAAGTCGAGTGGCGGTGTTCGGGCATTCTCGGCTGGGAAAAACTTCGCTGTGGGCCGGGGCTTCTGACGAACGATTTTCGATGGTGATTTCAAACGATTCCGGTTGTGGTGGAGCAGCGCTGTCACGACGTCGCTTCGGAGAAACTATAAGTCGCATCAACACTTCGTTCCCTCATTGGTTTTGTATTAACCATCGTCAGTACAACGACAACGAAAACGCTTTGCCGGTTGATAACCACATGCTGCTGGCATTGATCGCACCTCGACCACTGTACGTTGCCAGCGCTGTTGACGATCAGTGGGCGGATCCCAAAGGAGAAATGCTGTCACTGTTTCTTGCGGGGCCGGCGTTTGAACTGTTTGGCCGCAAGCCGCTGTCGTCGGACGTGATGCCCGATGTTGATCAGCCAGTGCAGACAGATGTCGGCTACCACATTCGCACGGGCAAACACGATGTGACGGACTTCGACTGGACGCAATACATGAATTTTGCAGACAGCCAGTTCAAGTAGTCACAACTGCGTCAAATGGCGTTAAGGTTAGTGCTGATCGGGCTATGATCCAGCTTAGTCTGTCTTTCCGTACATTGCATTTACTATCCGGAAATCGATTATGTCCAACCCGTTTGAGATACCAACGAGCTTTGGCTAAATGACCGCAGTGGCTACGTTTCATCTTAAACGACTGGACGTAAGGTCGGTAGCCGTTGCGACTGGGGCGGTTTGTGGCATGTTGGGACTGATCGGAGGTTTTGGCGTTGGTGTCGCAGTTCTGATAGTAACGGGGTTTGGTAACGGGGTTTGGTAACGGGGTTTGGTAACGGGGTTCCGATTGAGCACATCATAACGGCCGCAAGCATCTTAATTGGAGCACCCATAGCATATTGTGTTGTCGGGGTCGCGATCGGGGCCATCAGTGGTCTGGCGTATTACTTTGCAGCACGTTCACCGGCGGAATCGAAATGGAATTCACATCAGGACGAACGTTGACATAACTCAGGACTCTATGATTCCAAAGGCATGCCAAATTGTAGCAGGTAGCCGTTGTTGTCGCAGTTGGCAAACGCTCGCATGCCGTAGACGAAATCTTCAATTGGATAGCAGACTTTTACCCGGTCTCTGATGCGGTCATCAATTTTGTCACAGGTGAAGTAAACAGACCCGGTAAAGCAAGGCTGAACGTCGCGCTCGTGGTCATTCGGCCCTGAAAGTACCAAGGGGGCCACGTTGTCTCGCTGCAAAGTCCCCCAGTCGGGTTCATCACTCTTTCCTGTACATTCGAAGCCAGGTGCATCAAAGTAAAAGTCTACAGTTGCCGCTGTATTCCAACTGCGAAACATTGGTTAAAGCGGTTGCCGGATCAATAAATCGTACTGCGTGCGGTCTGCACTGGAAATCTCTGTGCTGACGACCAGTCGTGCGTCATCTTGCCGCATGGCGGGGCAACCGGGCAGGTATGATGTAGCAGGTGGCTGCATTGTGGATCGGCACGATTGTGGAAGCTTGATCGCAACTCATTTGTCTAGAAAAACGTGTTGTCATTGAATCGTGACGTCTGTTGCGAACCGCAGTTTGGCGTATTTTTGTAACTAAATACAGAACTGAAGAAGTATTGGCTCACGCCAATTTGCAGCCTGTTGGGCGTCTTCGTTGTGAAAATCTAACGGTTTTGTTCAGAGCGGAACCACGAATCGTCGATCATCTTCAGATGTCGATTGATTGAGAATCGCTGGACGATACAATCCCGGCGATGTTTGAGAGAAACATTGTGTTTTCCTCGCCTTTTCAACTCTTCATCGTGGCGTTCTAGGGCTCTGGAGGCATTTTTCCGGTTTCTTCGATCTGGAAATAGCTACCAATCGTCCCCGCCAAATGAAGGACAGCGGCACTTTACGTGCTGAACAAGAAAGTATTTTGACAGAATGCCAATTTCTACGGAAATGAAGCAGCAGCTTCGTACAGAGTTCGGAACAAGCCCAACAGACACAGGTTCACCTCAGGTTCAAATCGCCTGTCTTACTTTTCAGATCAATGTTCTTACTGAACATCTTCGATCGAACAAAAAAGACCACTCATCACGACGCGGTCTGTTGAGAATGGTAAGCCGACGTAGACGTCTGCTGGATTATCTGAAAGCAAATACTCCGGAAATTTATGTTGATATGATTACCCGCTTGGGTATTCGAAAGTAGTGAATGACGGCGTTGGCTCAGTTTTTTTGAGCCAACGCCGTGTTTTGTTTGGGGACTGCAACGTTGTTCTGAGCAGTCCGGTTGTTGATGGACTTAATCGCCGCATAATTGTAAGTGTGGAGATTGTCGAATAGCCTGCTGATTGCAAGTCGGGATTTATGGCTTGGATACGGCTGATTTCGTCATTGATGGGTTCAGGTTGTTTGAAGTTTTAGGTTTTGTTGTTTGACTGCTGCCGCAGGTTCGTCGCGGATTGCCGCCACCTGGGGTAACTTTAAAGATATCGGAATTTGCAGGCTTGTTGTTGGACGTGGGTTTGAAGTTCAAAGACGTTGTTTAACCCTCGACGCTGTTCGTTGATTGATCTCTAAGGTTTAGCTTTCACATGGCGGCAATCGTGCGGCTGTGAGAAAGTATTTCATCTGAGGCTATCTGAGAAGTGCGTTGTTTCGCAGACCATCGGGGTCTGCGGCTTGCTGTTTTGATGCCGTGAAGTTGCTACACGTGCCGAAAATCTGACTTTAAGAACCGCGATCAGTGGTCACTTATTCCGGATTACCCGGAGAAGGATTGATCGTGAAAAAAGTCACTGTTGAATGTGAATTTGGGGGCCGAACTCTTTCGTTGACCTCCGGTGAACTGGCCAAACAGGCCAGCGGTTCGATGTTGATCCAGTACGGCGAAACTGTGGTTTTCGTTGCTGCTCAAACTGGCCCTTCCCGTCCTGGGACAAATTTTTTCCCACTGACTGTGGATTACCGTGAACGTCTTGCTGCGGCTGGAAAATTCGCTGGTGGCTACCTTAAACGTGAAGGTCGCCCGACAACTCGCGAAATTCTGACATGCCGTCTGACCGACCGCCCATTGCGTCCGCTGTTTCCAAAAGGATACCGCGAAGAAGTTCAGGTCATGTCAAACGTCATGTCCTGCGATGGAGAGAACAATCCGGATGTATTGAGCATCACCGGTTCCAGCGCAGCCTTGCGTATTTCCGGCATGCCTTTCCGGGGTCCGATTGCGGCTGTTCGTATCGGCTTGATCGATGGCGAACTGATTCTGATGCCTACCGTGCAGCAGATGGAAGAAAGCACACTTGACCTGATTGTTGCCGGATCAAACAAGTCGATCCTGATGATTGAAGGTTTCGCTAATCAGCTTCCTGAAAAGGAAATGGGCGATGCCATCATGTTTGCTCACGGTCACATCAAGACTCTATGCAAGCTGCAGGAAGAACTGGCCGGCAAGATGGGAATTGCTCCTGTCGTCATTCCTGTACCCGCCGCGAACCCGTTTGCTGCTAAGCTGGCTGATCACTTTGAAAAGATCAAGGCTGCCAAAGCCAATCGCATGAAGCAGGATCGCGCCGATGCGGTCAGTGCTGTGAAGGGCGAATTGCTGCTTAAGTTCTTCCCGCAGGACGGAACTGAAACGGCTGACGGGTTGACTCGTGAGCAGTTCAGCGATGCGTTTTACGCGTTGGAAGCCAAGGCTGTTCGAGCATTGATTCTGGGCGGCACCCGCCTTGACGGACGTGGCGCTGCAGATCTGCGTGATGTTAAGAGTACAGTCAGTGTTCTTCCGCGCGTTCACGGATCTGCCGTGTTTACTCGTGGCGAAACTCAGTCCATGGCGACTGTTACACTGGGAACCACTCGAGACAAGCAACGCAGCGATGGTCTGTTCGGTGAGTTTTCTGAACGGTTCATGTTGCACTATTACTTCCCATCATTTTCTGTCGGCGAATGTCGTCCGATTCGTGGGCCTGGTCGTCGTGAAATCGGTCACGGTTGTCTGGCTGAACGGTCACTGGCACCTGTCATTCCACCGGAAGAAAAGTTCCCGTACACGATTCGCGTCATTTCTGACATTCTCGAGTCCAACGGAAGCAGTTCAATGGCGTCGGTCTGCAGTGCAACTTTGTCACTGATGGATGCGGGCGTTCCAATTCTGCAACCTGTTGCGGGCATCTCAATCGGCATTGTCGAAGAAGGTGACAAATGGACTTTGCTGACCGACATCATGGGCGACGAAGACCACTTCGGCGACATGGACTTCAAAATCGCTGGTACTGGTCGCGGTGTGACGGGTATTCAGTTGGACCTGAAGAACGACGGCATCAGCGAAGAAATCATTCGTGCGACGCTTGAACAGGCGTTGAAGGCTCGAAAAGAACTTCTTCGCGAAATGTTGACTGCGATTCGACGTCCTCGTCCATCGGTTTCTGCAAGTGCTCCTAAGCTTGTGCAAACGTCAATCAATCCGGAAAAGATCGGTCTGCTGATCGGACCTGGTGGCAAGACAATTCGAGCCATTCAGGAAGAATCCGGAGCGACCATCGACATCGCTGAAAACGGAGTGGTCACAATTTCTGCTGCTAATGCTGAATCTGCGGATGCCGCTTTGGCTCGCATTGAAGCGTTGACAGAAGACATTCAGCCTGGCCGCGTCTACAAGGGCAAGGTTACGTCAATCAAGGACTTCGGTGCCTTTATCGAGATCGCTCCTGGCAAAGACGGACTGTGTCACATCAGCGAGCTGTCTGATGGGTTTGTCAAGAACGTCAATGACGTCTGCAAGATTGGCGACATTCTGGAAGTCAAGGTAATTGCGGTTGACGACCAGAATCGCGTGAAGCTGTCTCGCAAAGCTGTTCTGGCTGAACAGGGTGGCGGCGATGTCGATGCTGACGCACCGGTTGAATTCGACGAGGAAGATTAGTGTGATTAACAGAAGCCGACACTGTCGATCAGTGTCGGCTTTCTGTTTTGTTTTTCAACGCTCGATGAAGTGAACTCTTCAGGCGTTAGACAGCTTATTTCGATTTTGTGGCTGGCACTCCGACATGGCTTCGGCGATCAAACCTGATGAACGCGAGCGATTGCAGGCTCAGAATACTGAACTGGCAACTCTTGCAGGCGGTCTTGCGCACGAGATTCGCAATCCGCTGTCAACGATCCGCATGAATCTTGAACTGCTGGCGGAAGACCTAACAGAAGAAGACAGCGGCAATGCTCGACGAATGCTTGGTCGAGTGGCGAAGCTGCAAACTGAGTGTCTGAATCTGGAAGGTGTGCTAAACGCTTTCCTGCAGTTTGCGAAAGCCGGACAACTTGACCTCTACCCATGCAGCCTGAATGATGAAGTCGATCAGTTTCTGACGTTTCTAACTGCGGAGGCTGCGGAACAGGATGTTGAACTAATCCCTCATCTGGATGCAAATCTGCCCACCGTCAATTTGGACAGGACTTTGATGAGGCAGGTGCTGGCAAATCTGGCGAGAAATGCCCTGCAGGCGATGCCAAACGGAGGCACGCTGGAATTCATCACAATGACCAGGGATACCGGAATCGCACTGGAAGTTATTGATACGGGTGAGGGTATGGACGAGAAAACGGTTTCTCACATGTTTCAAGCCTTCTTTTCGACTCGTTCTGGCGGCAGTGGATTGGGATTACCGACAGTTCGTCGTATCATCGAGTCTCACGGCGGGTCTATCGCCTGCGACAGCGAACCCGGTCGAGGGACCCGGTTCACTATTTTGCTTCCCCGAACTACCTAGCGGGAACAGTTCTAGCGGGAACAGTTGCCCTCGATTGTCCTGTCGATTACTGGACATCGCGGCTGCCTCTGAGAAGCCTGATCACGTAATATGGCCGATTCGAAAACTGACATTCCGGACTTAAGCTCCATCCCAATCCGCGTTCTTGTCGTGGATGATGATGAGTCACATGCGCAAGCCGTCGCCGAAAGTCTTGAACGCATCAACTGCGAGTGCAAGGTGGCTGGATCCGGCGCCGCCGGTTCTCAGTTGATCTCCAGCGAATCCTGGGATGTGGTTGTCACCGATCTGCAGATGGCAGATGTGGACGGCATCGAAATTCTAAGGCACGCGAAAGAAGAACTGCCAGACGCCGAAGTGATTGTGCTGACAGGCCACGGTTCTATTACGTCCGCCGTGACTGCTATGCAACACGGAGCCTACACGTATCTGACGAAGCCTTTGGATATTGGCGAACTACGATCGGCAGTGGAAAAAGCGGCCGCTCGACTTAGACTCATCCGCCGCAATGCCGAACTTCGTCGTTCGTTGGAGGAGCGTTTTGGGTTTGAGGGAGTCATTGGCAACAGTGCTCAGATGCATCGTATCATCGAGATTCTAAAAAACGTTTCGCCCACAGACACGACGATTCTGATTCATGGCGAAAACGGCACCGGAAAAGAACTGGTCGCCAAGGCAATCCACCAAAACAGCCCTCGGAAAAGTAAACCGTTTGTTCCGCTGAACATTTCCGCCCTGCCGGACAGCATTCTGGAAAGCGAACTGTTCGGGCACGAACAGGGGGCATTCACCGGAGCGTCCGGGCGACGAGTCGGCAAGTTCGAATACGCCAACGGTGGCACTTTGTTTCTGGACGAAGTTGGTGAAATGCCAATCGACACTCAGGTCAAACTGCTGCGAGTTCTTGAAGATCGAAAGATTACTCGGCTTGGTGCCAACGACGAAATGGAAATCAACGTTCGCCTGGTGGCCGCCACAAATGCAAATCTTAAAAAGATGGTTGACGATGGCGCTTTTCGTGAAGACCTTTACTACCGTCTGAATGTCGTTAATATCGAATTGCCTCCTCTGCGAGAACGCCCGGGAGACATTCCGCTGCTGATGGAACATTTCCTGAAGGAACTTTCAAAGAAGACCGGACGCGAGGTGGAAGGTTTTTCTCGGACAGCTCGACGAGCACTACTTAGCTACCACTGGCCAGGCAACATTCGTCAGCTTCGCAACACAATTGAAAGCATGCTGGTGATGGACACAGATGGCCTGCTGGATGTCGATGGTCTGCCATCCGAGATACTTCCGTTGGTCACAAATGACGAATCACCAGGCGAAGGCGACGGAGTTTCCGGAGTCGATTCGCTTGTCGGACGCCCTCTGGATGAAGTTGAGAAGTTTTACATTTCGCGAGCACTTGAAATAACAGACGGCAACCGCGAGGAAACAGCACGCTTGCTTGCAATCGGCGAACGTACGCTGTATCGAAAAATTAAAGAGTACGACCTTCGAAAATAGACGGCCGCAGGATGCAGCCTGACTTATGGAAATGGCCCTGAGGCTGTTGCCAGGACGCATTCTTTGGCCGTTTGATAGAAGAATTCTTAAAATAAACATTCACCGCACATTCACCAAGGCAAGAACGTGAAAGCTCTTCTACTTTCTGAATACAAGAAGCTGGAACTGACAGACATCCCCGTACCTGAAATCGGTCCGGAAGACATTCTGGTGCAGGTCATGGCCTGCGGAATCTGCGGCAGTGATATCCACGGTTGGGACGGCAGCAGCGGACGACGTGTTCCGCCTCTTGTAATGGGCCACGAGGCTGCGGGGGTTGTGGCTGCCATCGGCAAAGACGTAGTCGGCTATACCGAAGGCGATCGCATCACGTTTGACTCAACCGTCTGGTGCGGCAAGTGTCGCTACTGTTTGAGCGGTCGTCCAAACCTGTGCGACAACCGGATGGTGCTGGGCGTCAGCTGTGGCGACTACCGCCGTTATGGCTGCTTTGCCGAATATGTCAATGTACCAGCGAGAATCTGCTGCAAGCTTCCCGATGCACTGTCATTCGAACACGCCGCTCTAATCGAGGCTGTTTCCGTGGCCGTACACGCGGCCAACCGAACTCCCGTTTCGCTGGGTGACACGGCCGTTGTGGTTGGCAGCGGAATGATCGGATTGCTTGTTATTCAGGCCATTAAGCAAAAGGGCTGCAGTCAGGTTATCGCAACAGACCTGAATGCTCAGCGACTTGAAGTGGCTAAGTCTCTGGGTGCCGACGTCACGATCAATGTTGGCGAAGAAGATGCCGCTGCTCGTGTGAAGGAACTTACCAACGGTCGAGGGGCAGATGTGGCTCTCGAGGTTGTCGGTGCCACTGCAACCATCAAGTCAGCCATCGACTGTACTCGCAAAGGCGGATCGGTGACGATTGTTGGCAACCTGGCCCCAACCATCGAACTTCCACTGCAGGCAGTTGTAACCAGAGAACTAAATATCTTTGGCAGCTGCGCTTCGGCGGGCGAATATCCAGCTTGCGTTGACCTGCTGGCAACGGGCATGATCAAGGTCGAAAGTCTGATCACGGGCCGAGCTCCGCTTGAGCAGGGACACGAATGGTTCAGCCGCCTTTACGCAGGCGAACCAAATGCGATGAAAGTCGTGCTTTGCCCGTCAATGTAACGTTGGAGCGATTGCCGCAGTTCCGACAGCAATTCAGACACGTTGTTTATAATTCCAGATAAGGTTCAGGTTCATGGAACTTCCGACAGCTGAAGCAGAAATGGATCGGTACGAACAGCGTCCGCTGTTGCTGGTACTGGAAAACTATATTTTGGATTGCATTGGCGAGCTTGAGCCGGAAAAGCACGCCGGGATGACCACGCTGATCCGAAAGATCTTTGGTGGCGATGGCGACTGGCGCGAAACTGTTCGGGCAGAGCTGCAATTCGACAGCACTCTTAATGATGCACTCCGGAACATGTGGGAAAAGAACCAGCAAATCGCATTGGAAGAGAAGTTTGATCTGCACCCTGTTCAGTTTGCCAAAATGTGCGCCGACGAAAACTTCTCGCAGTACTTCGAAGCTGACGACTCAGACAGCGATGTTTCTGACGTAGATGATCCAGACAGCGATAAAGCAGGACACGATATCGAAGGATCGAGCGAATAGCTGGCTTTCACGAGTGCCGAAGATTGGAAAAATCGAGCGTTTCTTTGAGCCGTCCACGCAGGTAGTCTGTTGCCTTTAACAGAATACTTTCGGCGGGAATGAAGGACGTTTCATGAGTTCGCAGACCGTACGGTCGTTGGTTAGTTCAGACGGAATTCGGCTGCACTTTCGTCATTGGCCGGCCATTGGAACTCTGCAGGGCATTGTTGTCTGTCTGCATGGCCTCCAGAGCCACTCGCGTTGGTACGAGTACTCATCTAAGCGGATGGCTGACTCTGGATTTGAGGTCTATTTTGCGGATCGACGTGGTAGCGGTTTGAATGGCAAACTGCGAGGCCACGCTGATCATGGTCTACGATTGCTTAACGATGTCCGGCACCTAACTCGCTTTGCCAGACGAGAACACTCAATCGTTGACGCATCCGATCGAAGCCGTATCCCGGTGACTCTACTGGGGCTAAGTTGGGGCGGAAAAATTGCTGCTGCGTTCGCTGCCACGTATCCAGGCGAAATTGAACGGCTGGCCCTGCTGTATCCCGGACTGATTCCGAAACTGTGTCCGAGTGCATTTCAGAACTTTCTTCTGCGATTCGCCAGGCGTCACGATATGCGACATAAGTCGATTGCTCTTCCACTTGATGATCCTGCGATGTTCACCAACAATCGGGATCGTCAGAACTCCATTGTCAATGACCCATTGGCTTTGCATCGAGTCTCCAGCGGCCTGATTAATTCAGGACTCGACCTTGATCAATTGATCACTCTTGGTCAGGGCAACATCCAGCATCCGCTGCTGCTGATGCTGGCTGGCGGTGACAGGATTATCGACAACGCAGCCACGCGGCGTCGCATTTCTGACTTTCCGACGGACCGCCTGTCGCTCGTAAACTATCCCGATGCGTGCCATACGTTGGAATTCGAACCCAACCGTGAAAATATTTTCAGCGATATGATCGCGTGGCTGGCAGGCAAAGTCTGAAGCTGGTCAGGTGTTTTGCCGCCTGAAGCTAAATGACTTCCGCATTGGCGTGGCGGACTTTTTTCGGACTCTGCCACGGAAACACAGTTCGGTTCGCGGGCTTGGCTACTATTAGAACAGGGAGAATTGGTGCGGGCGTGTCGCGTACCTGTTCGTTAGTTATTCAGTTAATCATTTCTGTTACTTTTTGTCCCAGATAGTTGAACAGCTGGGCGCCGTATGTTGACAGCAGCCAAAGCACAAGTCCGATCAGAGCAAGGTAGATGATTAGCGAAATCGTTCCCACAAAACTGCGGAATTTGTTGGTGATCCACCTCCAGCGATTGTGTCGTTTTTGATCCTTTTCGACCTGCTGATACAGGCTTTTCAGATCCTCTTTTTTGATTTGATTCGTCTTGCGGCTCAATGATGATTCGATGGCATCCGTAAATTCCTGATACTGTGACAGCGGCAGATATGCCCCGTCGGCGGAAGCCTTCGCCCGCGCTTTCGCTGTCAGCATACCGGCGTTGACCATCTTCAGAATGCGCCCCGTGGAAAGTTTTTCGACGACAGTCTTCTGTTTGGCGTCGTCAAACTGCACGTACCAGGTTCTGGATGCCTTTCTCGTTTCAGACATTTTGGCGTCGACACGCGACGACAGCAGCCCTGTGCTGCCCAGGGACATTGTGTTGGATGAACCGGATAACGTGGGCGAAGCGGATCGCGTGATGCCTGTCGGCACAGCGCCATCAAGAAAAGTGAGAGCGTCGGATGCGATGCCCAGTGCGGCAAGGTCTCGCACAACTTCCGAACAATCGCTGTAACGGTGCTTGGGGTCCTTAGCCATCATCTTGTCGATGACCAGGTCCAGGCGTTCCGGAATTTCCGGTCGGAGTTTCCTTGCCGTTTCGTACTTACCTGTTTCCTTAGCGATAATAAGTTCCAGAGCACTTCCACCGTTAAATGGAAGTGCACCGGTCAGCATGTGATACAGGGTGGCACCGAGAGCATAAATGTCGCTGCGCTGGTCGACTGTTTTTGCACTGCGAGCCTGCTCTGGGGCCATGTACAACGGAGTCCCGAGGCCGGTGCCGCTTTGTGTCATGGAGACATCTTCGTCGATGACTTTAGCCAATCCGAAGTCCGCGACTTTTACGACGCCTTTGCTGGTCAGCAAAATATTGTCCGGCTTGATGTCACGATGAACCATGTTCAGGTCATGTGCGTGCTTCATTGCTTCCGCACTGACCATCGCGATATGTACGGCGTCACCGATCGAAAACTGCTTCAGCTTGTTAAGCCAATCCTGAACGCTTTTTCCGTCGACATATTCGATTGCCGCAAAGTGCAGCCCCTTGAACGAATCGACTGCGTACACTTTGACGACATTCGGATGATCCAGCTTAGCCATGGATCGTGCTTCGCGTAGAAAACGAGCAACAAAGTCTTCTCGTTTGGCTAAATCCTTCGAAAGCGTCTTTAGTGCTACGAGCCTGTCGAGGCTGGTCTGCTTTGCCAGAAAGACTTCGCCCATGCCGCCTTTGCCGAGGCGTTTCTTGAGCTCAAAGTCGCCGACTTTCGTGACGGCGTTTTTGGCCTTGGCTGCTCCTGATTTATCGCTTGTATTCGCGTCAGTTTTTTTGTTGTTGCGTTCCGACACGTCAATCCTCACCGGTGACCGCTGCACGTTTCCGTAACAAGCCTCAACGGAGGCATTTGACATACTGTTGATCTGGCCATCGCAGATCGAAGCTTCACCGATCGCGAAGGGCAAGGATCAGCCAAATTGTAAACGGTTCGTGATCCCGTTGACACAATCTACGTAACAGTCCATATCAGTTGAGCTGATGTTTATGAAAAACCCCACTACGGAATTTATTTTCGGTCGACAAAGAGAAAAAAATGGAATAACCGCCATGATCCGCCACTCAGAAGGCTTCTGCTGTCAGCTTTTCAAACGCTTCGATGTACTTTTCTGCGGTGCGAGCCACCACTTCGGGGGGCAATTCCGGAGGTGGGCTGTTTCTGTCCCAGCCGGATGAAAGCAGCCAGTCTCGTACAAATTGCTTGTCGTAGGAACTCTGTGGGCCACCGGGCTGGTATTCGCTTTGCGGCCAGAACCTTGAACTGTCTGGCGTCATGACTTCATCAATCAGAATCAGCTGATCGTCAAGCTGGCCAAATTCGAACTTGGTGTCAGCGATAATAATGCCGCGTTCCAAAGCGAACGCTGCTCCCTGACCATAGACCTGAAGGCTTAGATTTCGAAGCCGCACACTAAGGTCTTCACCGATCAGTTCGCACATTCTTTCGAAGCTGATATTTTCGTCATGACCTTCTTCCGCCTTTGTGGCCGGAGTGAAAATCGGTTCTGGCAATTGACTGCTTTCCTGCATTCCCTCAGGAAGTCGAATACCGCAAACCGTGCCGTTTTGTTGGTATTCCAGCCAGCCCGAGCCAGAAAGATAGCCGCGCACGACACATTCAATGGGTACGACACTGGTCTTACGAACGACCATACTTCGCCCAACCAGGCTTTGGGTGTCCGTTCCTGAGGGAAGAGGCAGTGTCGTTGGATCGTCAGAAAGAAAGTGGTTAGTAACCTTCAGGCGATCGAACCAGAACCTGCTGACGCGGGTCAGTACTTCGCCTTTCCTAGGTACGCCTGTTGGTAGAATGTAATCAAACGCGCTAATGCGATCTGTTGCGACAAACAGCAGTTTGTCCCCAAAATCGTAGACATCGCGGACCTTGCCGTGGCGTACAGGAACTCCCTGTAGGTGACTTTGCAGCATTACAGAATTCATGACTACTATTCTTATCTACGGTGCCATGTCCGGTTTTCGGCCAATCTAGCAATCAACAGCCAGACATCTGCGACTTCTGGCTGTTTCTGTGACTTTCGACCTACCCCTAGGCCTTAAGTGGATTTGCTCGAATTAGATTTCTTGCGATTCCAGAACGATCTTCCAATAAAGTCCGAGTATGCAGGTCTGCATGAGTTTCAGTCCTGAATGACGATTTTCAATCGCTTACATTAACAATGTTAACGGTCAATCCGGTATGACTTGAAGGCGCAGAAGTATAACTTTCTGCCGCTTGTTGAACAACGCAGCGCAATCCGATTAAACTCAGCGGAAATCCCGTATCGGCAGCGCAAAAACAAGGTGATAAGAAACGATATTTGTCGATAGGTGAAAAAGCATCAATAAATCAGCCCAGACAAGTTTGGGAATCAGATAGTAGGAAGGCCCAAAGGCCATACCATGGGTTTGATCCAATTTAACGTTGAGTCGGACGACCTGATTGTTCAATCCGAAATCGCGAAAGCGGATTTCGTTACGTTCGACGGTCGGGTCATCGCTGCTCAGTCCCAGTTGTCGAACCGAGTACTTAGCTGCCTTCGAGGTCAGGCGGACAGCAGTAAGCTGAGAATTCTGTGCACGCTGAATGGTCGGCATCTGGTTATCCAGACCACTTCGCTTCGCGAAAATCAGATGATCTATAATCTGGAAATGGAACTGGCCCGGGGTGAGCTGTCTCGCCTGAGGAACTTCTATGCGTTATGGACCGGCGCTGGTCTGAAGAGTACTCCGGAACTAGACGACACGATCCATGCGGCTCATGAAGCGTTTAGGAAAAGCATCTTCACCGACCGTCAAAGTTATGCTGCCATTCAGTCAATCGCGCTGACACATGATGCCATAGACCTGCTGGTGCTGGTCTATACGTCTCAAAGAATTGCCTTTCGGAAGCAGCGCACGCGGCGCATTCCAATGTTCATTGGATGCCGACTGATCAAGCCTCCGGAAAAGTCGGAAGTGTTTCTTGAAGCGTTTAATGCCATTATTGTGCGGACTCGATGGAATGTCGTCGAACCTAACGATGGCGACTACCAATGGGACGAACTGGATTCACTGGTCGATTGGGCCATGGAAAACGGTTTGTTTATACTGGGTGGCCCGCTGCTGGATCTTTCCTCTGGGTGTTTTCCCGAATGGATGTCATCCTGGAAGGGTGACCTGCTGAACCTGCAAAGTTTCACATCAGACTTTGTGGAAACAGTCGTCAGCCGCTATGTCGGCCGGATTCGGCATTGGGAAGTTGTGTCAGGTGCAAACCGCGGCGGGGTAAATGATCTTTCCGAAGAACAACGACTGAACCTGATCATTCGCGCCGTCGAAGCAGCTCAGGAAGTGGATGAACAGATTCAGATCAGCCTGCGAGTGATTCAGCCATGGGGTGAGTACCTAAGCACCACTGAAAACCGACTGCCGCCGATTCAGTTTGTTGATACGTTAAGACGCAGCGGTGCAAAACTGTCTGAGGTGAACATTGATCTGCGTTTCGGTAATGGCGATATTCAAAGTCTGCAGCGAGACATGCTGAGCGTGTCACAGTTGCTGGATCACTGGTCGCTGCTGCAACTGCCGCTGAATGTGATGGTGGCACTGCCTGAACGAGTTTTCGGTATTGACGACGACATCGCAAGCCTTGTCACCTGGCAGGCGGATGTCGTTGAAGACCTGATGTTGATGTGTCTTTCAAAAGAACGTGTTTCCGGTTTCTTCTGTCTGAACTGGCGAGACGACGGTGTGTTGGATGGCGCTTTGGTCGGTGAACGCCAGACAATCCATCCAGTTGTTCAACGTATTTCGCAGATACGCAACGATCCGGATTGAATCGGCAATGGCAGTTCAAAACTCATCATTGCAACTGCAATCGCTCACGAAGATGAACGCTGGTTAACAGACGTCCTCTGCAGCTAGTTGCAAGTTGACCTTGTCAGTGAAGCGAGAATGCCCTGCTGCTTTAACTCAAGGCAGGTTACCAAAACACCTCAGGGTTCTGGTTCGCGGTTTACAGCCCAAATAGCGTCATGAGCGGACATGAATTACCGAGATTCGCTGTAGTTCAATTATTTTCCGGGTGATACCCGTAGGGCGGCTCATCGATCGGTGGATCCTGAGGGCTTTCCAATGCACCGGGCGGAGCGTTTGGTTTTTGCTGAGACTGGTTGAAGGCATGCTTTAACGAATCAAGTAATCGTTTGGCATTCTGAGCCGCCAGAAACACTCGGCTGGAAACCGCCGACCGCGGGAAAAACGTAGTGATGAAGTCGAACGAAAACTCCGACGCGGTATGACCAATCATCACCGCGTTGGCGTAGACTCCCGATAGGGTTTCTTCGGGAAGCTTTAACTGGTCGTAGAGGTCCTGAGCTGTTTGTTTCGGTGCATCCGGCGAGGGCACAGGATTCGACGGCAGCAAAATGGGGCCGAAGCGATCTTCGTGCTTCTTTATATTTTCCCTCAAGGCCTGAATAAACTGTGACACAACGGCCGGCGGCATGACGATGCGAGCGGCCACTTGCTGTGGTTGCTGCATGCGCAACAGAAAATCCACGATAAATTCATGCTGGCCCTGCAGAACCACCGCCCCAGTGCTAAAAGTGCCGCGAGCAACATGGCCGGGAACCAAGGCGCCCACGTGGCTGTGCCTAACTTCCTGACTTTGGGGTTGGTCGGGGTGATTTTCATCGGGATTCGGGGGAACTTCAGACATCTGGAAATAGCTTCTCTGAACATGACGACGAATGGGCTGCGTAGAGGTGAGCACGCAGTGGATGATAGCAGCGTCATACCACAAAAACACCTGAAGTCTGAATCCGCTGGCGTTTTGGTTTGTAGCTGTTACGCTTTCTCCCGAGTTTCCAGCCCATCACAATTCTGTGACGGGATAAGTTCGGAGAACCTAACGTGACTATCTTTACTAAAATTATCAACCGTGAAATTCCGGCGGAAATCGTTTATGAAGACGATCTGTGTCTGGCATTTCGCGACGTCAGTCCTCAGGCTCCGGTGCATGTTCTGCTGATTCCAAAAAAAACGGTTGTCTCGCTTGATGAACTCACTTCCGATGATGCTCAACTGGTGGGGCACTTAATGTTGATGGTTCCCAAACTTGCCGCTCAGTTGGGACTTGCTGACGGCTATCGCACAGTAATTAATACTGGCGAACACGGTGGGCAGTCTGTTTTTCATCTGCATATTCACATTCTGGGAGGTCGCCATTTGGCATGGCCTCCTGGATAATCCCTCCACTTTCCGCGACTTTCTTTTTGTTAGCCTTCGAGAAAACTACATGCGTACCTCCAGCCTATTATCCTCCTGTCTTGTTACAACAACGCTTGCACTGTCTGCTGATTACAGCGTCGCTTTTCAGGAAGCGGCTCCTCCAGGAATGGCGATGGCACAAGCGGCCTCACGATTTGTTGAGGTTCTTGACCACAGCAACCAACTGAAAGCGATTTTCACTTACGACGATCCAGAACGACTGAACTGGCACTTCATTCCTCGCGAACGCAAGGGTCTGGGATTATGGGATCTTAACGGAGCAGCTTTGGAAGCCGCTGAGGATCTTGTCAGATCCGGGTTGTCGGCGACCGGTTATCACAAAGTACTTGAAGTTCGCAGCCTTGAAGAAGTGTTGTATCTATTCGAAGGGGGTGAAGAGGAAGCTCGGCGCCAAAAACGAAATCCTCACAAATACTACGTCAGCATTTTTGGCGCACCCGGCCCCAAAGGTTTGTGGGGGTGGCGCTTCGAAGGTCATCATCTTTCACTGAATTTCAGTGTTAAAGACGGCAAAGTTGTGAGCAGCACACCAGAATTTTTCGGGGCGAATCCCGGATTGATTGATGCCGGTCCGGGACGTTCACTGCGTGTTCTTGGATCACGAGAAGATATCGCTCGATCGATTCTGAAGGCCGCGTCGGAATCACAACGTGATAAGGTTTGGCTGTCAAAGGAAGCTCCCGGCGACATTCGCGGCGGTGGAGTGATTCAGCCCATCATTGCTGCGGCTGAAGGAGTGAGTTATTCAGAAATGAATCCAGAACAGCAACAATTGCTAAAGAAACTAATCGGCGAATATCTGGCCGCAGTGCCAGCAACCGTTGTTCGCGAAAGAATGAAGATGATTGAAGCTGATGGTATGGACGATATCCATTTTGGCTGGTGGGGTGGTTCTGAACGCAACGAACCTCATCACTACGTTGTTCAGGGGAAATCGTTCATTATTGAGTACAACAATACTCAGAATGAAGCCAATCACGTTCACGCGATCTGGCGAAATCTTGGCGGAGATTTCAACCTGCCTGCAGGAAACTGACGTTGCCGCATGGTACGTTTGCAAAGCGGCGAAGCCATGCGGGTTCTCCGATTGAATACAGGCGTCCCGCAGAACGAAGGATAGCCTTCACGGTTTGAGAGACTCTGTCCGAAAACCCCAGCGTTCCGGATGGGAGTCTCAGCCGATGATGGTTACTTTTTTAAGAACGTGTATCGAATAGTCTGAGGCATTGCCTCACCAGACAGGTTTCAAAGGAAGACATGGGAAGTCAACAGTTTGAGTCATTTTTGCTGGCGAATGGCCTCCGCGTCATTGTTCAGCCGATGGCCGCCGTTCAATCTGCCGCCTTAACATTAATGCTGCCCGGCGGTAGCATCTACGACGAACCCGGAAAGTTCGGGACGGGCGCTATTCTTGCCGAAATGATTCCTCGCGGGGCGGGTAAATTTTCGGCTCGCGAATTGTCGTCCGAAATGGACAACCTTGGCCTGCAGCGAGGTGTTTCGGGTGGTGTGGGCTACATCACAATATCAGCCGCCACCACCGCCGATCGGCTAATTGACGCGATTCCATTGATCTCCACAATGCTGCTGAAGCCTCACTTGGCAGAAGATCAGTTCGAACCAGCTCGAGAACTCGTGCATCAGGGCTTGAATGCTCTTGAAGACGAACCGAAACAGCGGCTAGGTTACTTTTTACGAGGCTGTTCGTATGCGGCTCCGTGGAGCAATCCGGCGGAAGGTATTCTTGAGGACATCGAAGCAATCAATCTGGATGACATTAAGCGTCATCATCAATCGCTGATTCTTCCCAATGAAGCTGTTTTGGGTATTGCTGGCAACGTCGATGTCGCAGTCATCAAAGACGCTTTGAACTCAGCATTCGGCGATTGGCAGCAAGGTGAGCTTCCGGAGTTGAAGACGGGCGGCATGGACGCGTCGCCAAAACACGTGCAGCACGATTCGACTCAGACACACATTGGTATCGCATGGGAAACCGTACCGTATCGTCATGACCGCTATTTCGAAGCCTGGGCCACCGTCAGCTTATTAAGCGGCGGCATGAGTTCTCGGCTGTTTACTGAGGTTCGCGAAAAACGTGGATTGTGTTACGCGATTTCGGCGTCGATCAACACTCAGCGAGATCAAGCGCGTGTCTTCGGCTATGCGGGAACCACCAACGAGCGAGCTCAGGAAACTCTGGACGTGATGGTTGCTGAAATCCGCCGCGTCCACGAACGCATCACCGAAGCCGAACTGCAACGTTGCAAAGCGCGAGCGAAAAGCACGTTGATTATGCAGCAGGAATCCACGATGTCGCGATCCAGTTCGCTGGCCCGAGACACACTGCATCTTGGCCGCGTGATGCCGATGGAAGAACTTCGATCTCGCATCGACGCTCTGACGGTAGATCAGGTTCGCGAGTTCGCGATTGAGTTCGCTCCGAAGAAAATGGTGCTGGTCACTATCGGCCCTGAACAACTTGATCCAACCAGTGTCAGTGGCGATTCTGTCGCCATCTGAAAAGTAGTGCACCGCGTTTCTGTTCATGTCAGGCTGCTTCAGCCAATCACCGGATTCTGAGTATTCTGTCCTATGCAATTCTATCAGCACACACTGACAAACGGCCTGAAGATCATCGCCGAACTGAACCCGTCTGTTTACAGCGTTGCCGCCGGATTTTTTGTGCGAACCGGGTCACGTGACGAAACTGCAGACGTATCGGGCGTCAGTCATTTTCTGGAACATATGGCGTTTAAAGGTAACGAAAAATATTCGGCTGACGACGTAAATCGAATTTTTGATGAAATCGGCGCCAACTACAACGCGTCGACGGGCGAAGAAGTCACCATGTATTACGCCGCCGTGCTGCCGGAATACCTGGACACAACGCTGGAACTGCTGTCGGTGCTGATGCTGCCTTCGTTGGGGCAGGAAGATTTTGACATGGAGAAAAATGTCATCCTCGAAGAAATCGGAATGTATGACGACCAGCCTTCCTTTACGGCATATGACAACATTATGGCGACGCATTTCGCCAACCATCCTCTGGGGCAAAGCATCCTCGGAACCAAAGAAAGCATCACTGCTCTCACTGCGGAACAGATGCGTGCCTATCACGCCGATCGTTACAAAGCCGGCAACATAATTCTGGCTGTCACGGGTAACACAGACTTTGACGAGTTGATCAAAATCGTTGAAAAACACTGTTCCAATATTCCCGCCGGCAACTGCCAGCGAGCTCTCCCTGAGGTTGTAGCCGAACCGCGACTGCAACTGGTTACGCGTGATTCCAGTGTGCAACAGCACATCATGCAAATGGCGTCGGCTCCCAAGGGGACCGACGATCTGCGGTTTGCCGCCGAACTGTTGTCTGTGGTCGTCGGTGATGATTCCGGAAGCCGACTGTTCTGGGACATGGTTGATCCCGGTTTCGTCGATTCGGCGGAACTTAGCTACAACGAATACGACGGCGCCGGAACATGGATGACGTATTTAAGCTGTGCTCCGGAAGATGTCGAAACAAACCTGAAGCGAATGCAAAGTGTGTTCGATGAAGTGAATCGCGACGGTGTCACGGAAGAAGAGCTCGAACAGGCTAAAAACAAAGTTGCATCTCGAATTGTACTTCGAGGCGAGCGGCCGATGGGGAGACTGTCGTCTCTTGGCGGAAACTGGGTCTATCGAAAAGAGTACTGTTCTGTTGCCGATGATCTACAGACTGTTCGAGCTGTCTCATTGAACGACATCAACGCACTACTAAAACAATTTCCGGTTACTATGACGACCACTGTCGGCGTCGGACCGCGAGAAACCCTTTCTGCGGAATAGAGCTTTATTGGCTCGACGTTTCAGACTGAAGAAAAACAGGATTCGACAATGCTGCATGCGATCGTCATGGCTGGGGGAAGCGGTACTCGATTTTGGCCTCAAAGCCGTGAACAGATGCCTAAGCAACTACTGAAGCTGGCGGGCGATCGCACGATGATTCAACAGACAATTGATCGCTGTTGCGACATGATTGCCGCTGAACATTCGTGGGTGGTTACCAATGCTGTTCAGGTCGAAAAAACACGGCTACAACTGCCAGGATTACCGGCCGAAAATATTCTTGTAGAACCCCAGGCACGCAACACAGCTCCATGCGTTGGGCTGGCTGCCATCCACTGCCTGCACCGCGACCCCGATGCCATCATGTTTATCATGCCGGCCGACCATGTTATTTCGCCCCCTGAAGTGTTTCAGACGGCGGCCAGGCAAGCGTTCGACGTCGTTAGACAGCATCCGGAGCGGCTGGTTCTGTTCGGAATTACTCCCACGTTTCCATCCACTGGCTACGGTTACATTGAATGCGGAGATGCTGATTCCGACACCGATGGCGTTTTTGACGTGAAGGCGTTTCGCGAAAAACCGCAACTGGAACTGGCCGAACAATACGTCGCCGCCGGCAATTTCTATTGGAACTGTGGGATCTTCTGCTGGAAGGCAGATACGATTCTTCGGCAGCTGGGAAAGTACGAGCCCGATACCCACCAGCGGCTGTTGAAAGTGAAGTCGGCAATCGGTACTGACGCTTACGATGACGTGCTGGCAGAAGAATTTCCAAAGATGAACAGCACGTCCATCGACTACGCTGTTTTGGAACGCGCCGCTGGAGTTTCTGTGATAGAGGCCCCGTTTTCGTGGGACGACGTCGGCGGCTGGCTGTCCGTTCCTCGACTTGCCGGACAGGATTCAGACGGCAATACGATTGACGGAACGTTTGTCGGAATCGATACAAAGAACTGCATTGTGCGTTCCAGCGGAGACCATTTGGTCGCAACGTTGGGTCTCGACGACCTAATCATCGTTCACACGGAAGATGCCACACTGATCGCTCGTAAACAGGATTCCGAACGCATCAAAGAAATCCTGGCCGAGCTGAAGCAGCAGGGACAAAACAAATACCTGTAATCGCCGCTACAGATCAACGTGATGAAGTTTTCTGGTGACCGGGTCCGACCGTGAGACACGTTTACGCAGCGTGAAAAACTATCACAGGAAACACAAAAGAAGGGATGACGTTGTTCCGTTACACATCTCATTTTGTCTGTCTGTGTTGATGGCGATCATATGTGCCCGTGTGCGAGAGTACTTAGGCTAATGCGTCGATAAAAAACGGCTTGCCGCCAGGGTTCGTCGAACATGTGGTCGCTGTTGCATTTCGCGTCGTCTCCAGACAGCATTCAGCGTAGGACAGTTAACCGCAGGTTCCGGCAATGGTCCAGTGGCGATCGCTGGTTGGAGATACCCATTCCGGTGGAAATCCAGACCTACGCAGCAGCGATTGAACTTCGCCGACCGTGAGCGCGGCGTGTAATGATTCGCGAAACATTTTCTGCTGGTGAGCATTCTCGTTGCCCGCATAGATTTGCACAATGTGCTCCACTGCTTCACCTGATTCAGGTCGCATCAGATCTCGCACGAACAGCGTGCCGCCTTTGCTGATGACTCGTCGCATTTCCACAAACACATCCAATGGTTCGGGAATGTGGTGCACAATACTGTTCGACATAACAATCCCTATGGACTGAGCGGCCACCGGCAGTCGTTTTGCGTCACAGAAGACTGGCAGAATTGTGGCATCCAGCCGCTGAGCGACAAGATGCCTCCGAGCAACCTTCAGCATTTCCAGAGACAGGTCACACGCCAGAATTGAAGCGAATCGGTCGTCGGTCTTAACTGCTTGAATGGGTATTAAGGCAGTTCCGGTTCCCAGGTCCAACACGTGAGTGCCACCCAGCGATGTCTTATCAGCGTCTTCTGCAGCACGCGAACTAAGAAGATGCAGCAGGTCGTTCACAAAGACGCGGTTTACCGAGGAATGGTCCATCGAATCATAATCGACAGCTTCTTCAACCGTATCCATCACTTCCGGTTCAAGCGTTCTTGGAATCATCGGTAATCCTTATGCGTCGATGCCATGATACGCTTTGAACCATTTCACAAAACGATCAATCCCGATTTCAATTGGCGTGTCTGGGCGGAAACCAACGTCGGCCTGCAGAGCATCGATGTCGGCAAACGTTTCCTGCACATCGCCTAACTGCATTTCCATCATGTGTTTCTTCGCAGGTATTCCGATACATTTTTCAAGCGTCTCGATCATATGCATTAGTTCCACCGGCTGATTGTTTCCGATGTTGTAGATTTTGTAGGGGGCTGCTGTGGTAGAATCGTCCAGAGGATCTTGGTCTGAATTTGGCTGAGGAACGTTGTCGTTTACTCGAATGACACCTTCCACAATGTCATCAATGTATGTGAAGTCACGTCGCATTTTTCCGTGATTGAACACGTTGATCGGTTTGCCTTTCAGAATCGCTTCAGTGAACAGCCACAACGCCATATCCGGGCGTCCCCAGGGGCCATAGACCGTAAAGAATCGAAGTCCGGTTGTGGGAAGGTCGAACAAATGGCTGTAAGTATGAGCCATTAGTTCATTCGCTTTTTTTGATGCCGCGTAGAGACTCACCGGATGATCCACTCGATCTGTCACGCGAAACGGTTTGTTCTTGTTGGCTCCGTAAACAGAACTACTCGACGCATACGCCAGATGGCCGATATTGTTGTGGCGACAGGCTTCCAGAATGTTCATGAAGCCCACAATATTTGAATCCACGTATGCCTGAGGATTCTCAAGCGAATAGCGGACTCCAGCCTGAGCTGCCAAGTGAATCACGCTATCAAAACTACCGTCGGCAAACAGCTTATCGATACCGGCTTTGTCTTCCAGAGCAGCCTTCGCGAACTGAAACCCGTCTCGTCCTGCCAGTTGGCTAAGACGATCCTGCTTCAGTTTTACCTGATAGTAATCATTTAGATTGTCCAGTCCCACAACCTCGTCGCCTCGATCAAGCAGTCGAGAAGCCGTGTGAAACCCAATGAAGCCAGCAGCTCCCGTTACCAAAATACGTGCCATTGTTTTGAATCAGACTGAAGGTGGTTGATAGGGATTGACATCAGACTTCTAAAGGCCAAATGATCAACCGGAGAGATAGGATTTCGGTGAGCGACCGGTGAAGGCAGCGGCGATCAGAAGGGCTATCGCAACGAAATGCAGTATTGTCGTAAGTAAATCCAATAAGCCAAACAACGTTATGCTGTTGCTGGGTGCGGACAGGCGAACAAGAAAATATGACCCCATCAGGCCAGCGAAGTCTGGCGGTGATCAGCAACCCCAAGCCAATTAGCACGCACGTCTTTATTGCACTTTCATCGCTGGGCATGCTAATCGCGACAAACAACAGCAACAGCAACAGCAACAGCAACAGGATGCTTAATCCGCTGCCGATTATGGCGGGCAGATCTAGTAGCCAGGTAATTTCGGACGTTGAATTCATTTCTTTGAGTTCTAAATCCGCTACGGCCAACTTATGTGCATTCTGGAAATTAATTCATCTAACGCCTGGCGTTGGCCAGGTTGCTTAGAAAACCTGCTCTTTAGGCTTGGGTTGTAATCAGTTTACGATACCAGTCAATCGTCGTTTTCAGGCCATCCTTGAGATCAACCTGTGGTTCCCAGTCCAGCACCTTCTTCGCTAAAGTGATATCCGGGCAACGTCGTTGAGGGTCGTCTTTGGGGAGAGGCATGTGAACCACCTTTGACGTACTGCCAACGGCGGCGATCACAGCTTCGGCCAGTTCCAGCATCGTGTTTTCAACGGGATTTCCGATATTCACCGGACCTGTATGATCATCCTGATCCATTAGGCGAAGCATGCCTTCGATCAGGTCGCTGCAGAAGCAGAACGAGCGAGTTTGAGTACCTTCGCCGTAAACCGTAATGTCTTCTCCGCGAATGGCCTGAGTGATGAAGTTTGAGATGACGCGACCATCATTGGGGTCCATTCGAGGACCGTAGGTATTGAAAATACGAATGATGCGAATTTCCAAACCGTGAGCTTGGTGGTAGTTCATCATCAGAGATTCGGCAATTCGTTTACCTTCGTCGTAGCAACTTCGTGGACCAATTGGATTCACATGTCCCCAGTACTCTTCGGTTTGAGGATGAACGAGTGGGTCTCCGTAAACTTCAGATGTCGACGCGTGCAGAATTCGAGCCCCGCAGCGTTTGGCCAGGCCCATCACGTTGACCATGCCAACCGTTGATGTCTTGATGGTCTTGATCGGGTTGTACTGGTAAGCCTCGGGAGACGCCGGGCACGCGAGGTTGAAAATTCGATCCACTTCCAGATAAAACGGATGCACAATATCGTGACGAACAAGTTCGAAACGATTGTTGCTCAACAGGTGTTCGATGTTTTTTTTATTGCCCGTAAAAAAATTATCCAGGCAGATCACATCGTCGCCGCGTTCTATCAGTCGATCGCATAGGTGACTGCCAAGAAAACCCGCTCCGCCCGTGACGAGTACTGTGCTCATGATTTAATCCAGTTCAATAGTGCGCAAGAAAAATTCGGCAGTATACCGGGGTTACAGGATTCGCTGTGATTCAGCGGCGCCAACAGCTTTGTCGATTCGAGCAAGGCACTCGTTTCGACCAAGAAATTCCAGAGTTGGAAACAGATCCGCACCTTTCGTTTTCCCTGTTACGGACAACCGCAATGCCGGAGCGATCTGGCCCAATTTCAGTTCGCGTTCTTCAACAAACATGTTCACGGCATCGTGCAGTAAGTCAGTCGTAAATGGCTCAGCATCAGCTAACACGCGGCGAATTCCGCGAAGCAGGTCGATGGCTTCTTCTGGCTTGACGACTCGCTTCTGAAACTCTTTTTCGTCGTAAGTAAGGTCTTCGACCGACACGAAGAATTCTTCCATGCCAAGAATGTCGCCAAAGACTCGCAGGCGATCGGCTGCGAGTTCGACAACACGAGCCACGCGAGCAATCGTTTCTGAGTCGGGCAATTCCGGAATCAAACCCGCTCGAGAAAGAAAACGGGCACAGCCAGCCACCTTCTGTTCAGCTGGAAGTTCGCTCATCCAATAAGCTTGGTAGCTCATTAGTTTATCAGGATCAAGCCCTGCCGACGCCTTTACCACTCGATCCAGAGCGAACGCGTTCTGCACGGTCTCGAGCGACATGTTTTCAGTCTCGTCGTCCAGCGACCAGCCCAGTCGCGCTAACGCATTCAGCACGCCAGCCGGAAGAAATCCGACCTCTCGATAATACGCGACCATTACCGGCGACAATGCATTATCAGTGGCGTCAATTCCCAGACGAGTCAACACGTCATCGCCAAGCTGAAACAGTTTCTGGAAGGCCGGGCTTTTGCGGTACTTGTCGATATCGCGTTTGCTAAGTTTCTTCTTTCCGCCTGGAGCCGCCACAAACGGAATGTGTGCAAATACCGGGAGTTCGTTTCCAAGGGCTTCATGCAGCAGGACCTGAATCGGCGTATTCGAAAGATGTTCTTCCGCGCGAATAACGTGAGTGATCTTTAACTGACCGTCGTCAACCACTGTGGCGAAGTTGTATAACGGAGAACCGTCGAAGCGAGCAATCACAGGATCGACCATCAGATTGCTGTCCCATTCCACGTGACCTCGCACCTGATCAACAATCGAAATCTTTCGGTCACGTGGCACCAGAAAACGAACGACATAGGCCTGTTCGGCATCAAGCTTCGCCTGAATTTCCGACGCCGGCAGACCGGCGGAAATTCGACTGCTGACGTAAACTGTTTTTTCTTTCTCAGCCATTTCCCGCTGGACTTTTGTATCGTCCGGCGATTCGAAATCACGATAAGCGGCTCCGCTGTCCAGCAATGTCTTTAAAGCGGCGTCGTGCAACGATCGGCGTTCAGACTGGAAGTAAGGGCCATAATCTCCACCGACTTCGGGACCTTCGTCCCAGTCGAGTCCGAGCCAGCGGAAGGCATCCAAAATGGGCGCCAACGCTTCGTCTATGTTTCTGTCGGCGTCTGTATCGTCGATCCGCAGAATAAACTGCCCACCATTTTTGCGAGCCCACAACCAGTTGAATAAAGCGGTTCTCATTCCGCCAATGTGCATATATCCTGTAGGGCTTGGAGCAAACCGAGTTCTAACTGTCATTTTGCTGCTGTTCTTTTTTGGGCGCAATTGTCTGAAGGCGGATGGTATCGCACCGTGTATTCACCGCAACGCGAATCCGGGTCCCAACCTCTCGGATCCTCAGTTTCAGACGGTCTTGTTCCCAACACCGGATAATGCGAACAAAATGACGGGGCTGAAGTTTAGCCGAGCCAGTCGGTACCTGAAATATTGCTCAACTTGGGAAACCGAGCGGTGGTTTTAGATTTGAGTCTCGAGGGGGATTTGTCGGTTACGATGGCACTGCAGAAGTATGTGCGATGTTAACCGGGCAGTGCAAACAATAACACGGTGAGCACACCCAATGATGCAGAGTTGCAACGGGGTTTGCCGGTCGATAATCGCCGGGCCGTATCACGACGCAAAGAAGTTCCGTATGATGAGGTTATTTAATCGTTGCAGATATCCACATCAGATTTAGCGGCGTTGTGACACCAAAACGACTTGCTGATAGCCGCGGAATGGCAGCTTCTTGAGTTCGTTGGATTTTAACGCTTCATTCCAGCCATTTATTAACGACCTGTCGCGATCTGTGAGGTTCAGCACAAACTGATGTTCGGCTCGAAGTATGCAGCGTTCATCCGGACGCAGGTCCAGATGCACGACAACCGGCATCCTGTTGTCTAGTTTTCTGAGTTCCTCATTCAGCGCCGCGCGAGGTTCCGGAAACATGCTGGATGGATGCAACACGCAGTTTAGTTTTGCCGTCCAGTCCGTGTAGGCCAGATATTTTTCAACCTGTTCCGGTTCCGCCCATTCTCGAGTACTGACGGTGTATTTCCACGATGGTGAGGACAACACAAGATTGCCACTGCGTGAATCAAACTTGTTTTCAAATTCCGGATGTAGCTGAAATTGTAACATACGAGCAGCTCGCTCTGCGTCGGTCGATTGAGTTGCGATGAGGTCCTTGATGTACTGCTGAGTCTGCGGTTCCCGAGCATCCAGCAGCCGAGTAATTTCGGCAAATGCAATGGTCGCGTACACCCCCTGAACGCTATTCAAAACAGTGAAGCGTTTGGATGCTGGTTCGAAAATCACCACTTCGCCCAGCGATTCCACATAGTCGTAAACTCGGCCTGTATGGAACAGCGAAAAGCTACTGGACACGACGGGTTCCCTACCGGCAGCATCAAGTTTTGAAGCGTCGTACACAACCGTCGACACACGCAGTCCCTGAGCCGAAAGCTCTGCTGAGAATACACCAAGCAGTGCGACAACCGTCATACAGAAACGCAACATGAATTCATCTCCGCCAACGCCCTCAAAAAATAACTGAACACGGAGCGTAGGGAAAACACCCTTTTGTGTGCAGCCGATGATGGCGCCATGCCGAGCGTTCGTTGGAGCAAAACTGATGCCGCGTGCTGCGTGAGCGGATTTTGCCGATGCGTGTCCGGTGCGGCGGAATTTACCGCCAGGGCAGGCAGGCATTGTACGTTTATGACCGAGGCTTGATTTGCAAAATGCCATCTAAAATGTCGTCTCGAATCAAATTCAGACACGGAACAACGATCAAAGTCAGCCCGGTTGCAAACAGAAGTCCAAATGTCAGAGTCACGGCCATGGGAATCAGAAACTTCGCCTGAAAACTGGTTTCAAACATCAGCGGCATCAGCCCGGCCGCGGTTGTGAGGGTCGTCAAGAGAATCGCTCGCAGTCGCTTCTTCGCGCCATCAACGCTGGCGTCAAACGGAGACAGCCCTTCCAGTACTCGGCGGTTGATAAAGTCTACCAGTACCAGCGAGTCATTCACAAGAATTCCGGCCAGCGCAACCAGTCCGATGGCACTTAGAATGGTAAACGTTTCTCCCGTCAGCCAGTGTCCGATGACGGCTCCCAGAAAACCAAACGGTATCGCGGACATTACTACCAGAGGCTGAGTATACGATCGAAATAGCCCGGCCAGCATTCCATAGATGATGAGCAGAGCAATTGGAAACGCGATTTGCAGCGAAGAAAAACTCTTGCGCATTTCTTCAGCCTGACCAAGATATTGAATGTCGATGCCGGGATAACGGGGCACGACTTCTGATTCCACCTGAGCACGGATTTTGTCAACGACACTGGATGTGCTCGGTACGCGAGCATCATCGACGGCTCCAGTGACTTTAGCTGACCGTGTCTGCTGATATCGTGAAATCGTCGAGTAGCCGACCCCCATGTTGATCTCAGCAATTTCAGTAATCGGGATCCATTTGCGGGCCTGCGACATTTCGTCCACGCTTCCGCTGGCCGACGAAGCACCGGCCGACATTCCACCGGCATTTCCTGAGGGGCCTGCCATAGCTGCCATCGCAGCAGCTGGCACTCGGCTGGGAATCCACATGTTTTCTACGTTCCAGCTGCTTTCCCGAAATGATTCCGGGTAACGCACCATAATGCGTACGTCTTCCCGGTTTCGAGTGATCCGTCGGGCTTCCTGACCAAACAGTGCACCACGAACGTGCGCTCCAAGGCTTCCTACGGTTATGCCTGTGCTGGCCGCAGATTCTCGCAGTGAAAGCCTCAGCTCCTTCTTGCCAATATCAAGGTTGTCGTCCAGGTCATAAACTCCCTGCAGTTTGCTGGCGATGGTTTTGATTTCATCGACGGCTTTTGGCAGTAATTCGTTATCGATGCCGGACACACTGATTTCAATATCATTGCCACCGGGACCGCCGTTCATGGCTTCCCACTTGGCTGAGTTAACTCCGGTCAGCTGCGTGTTAGAGAAATCACGCAGCGCATTGACGAGTGCTTTGCTGGACCGAGTGCGTTCTTCAGCAGGGCAGATTTCCACAATCAGCTGTCCAAGGTGACTTTGATCATCAAAGCCCACAGAACCCGCTCCGGTCACGTCATACTGTCGGCCGGCAATTGTCTGCACGTTCACGATCTCGGGAAATCTTTGTTTATCGACAATATAGTCGGTTAGCTTCTGCAACTCGGACTGCAGCCGATCCGTCGACGTACCAATCGGCATTTCCAATGCACAGATTATGCTTTCACTATCCATGTCCTGGATAAACTGCCATTTCACAATGCCTCCCGCCATCATGCCCGCTGCCACAATGCACGCTCCGACAACTGCCGCCATGGTCACATAGCGCCATCTTAGGCAAACCAATAGTAGTTTTTCATATGGATCCTGCAGCAGTTTCTTCAGCAACATTTCTTTGAAGCTATCCGCGCCCGTCGCAAGGCCTCCTTGTGTTTCAGTTCGCTTTTTCACAGGAGGAAGATGTCGCAGGTGAGCGGGAAGAATCACCAACGCTTCAACTAGTGAAATCGATAACGCCGCAATCACCACCAGCGGTAACTGAGCCATGAAGTCGCCAATCTGCCCCTGAATGAAAAACAATGGAGCAAACGCGCCGATGGTAGTGCAAACCGCCACGATCACCGGCCACATTACTTCTTCAGCACCTTTGACGGCAGCTTCCATCGCCGGCATTCCTTCTTCAACATGGCGATAGATGTTTTCGCCAATTACGATGGCGTCGTCCACGATGATTCCCAGCACGATAATCAGTCCGAACATCGACAACAGGTTCACCGATGCTCCCAGCAGCCACATCACGGCGAAGGTTCCCATAAACGAAACCACCAGCCCCACGGCGGCCCAGAATGCGACGCGCCAGTTCAAAAATAAATTCAGCGATATCAAAACCAGAATCAGTCCCATGCCACCATTACGAGTCATCAGTTCCAGGCGACCTTCAACGAATCTGGCAATGTCCGTGTGCAGCTTGAATCGAAACGCTTCCGGAAACGGACGTGACTGAGACTGTTGATAAACCTTAAATACATCCGGCCTGCCAATTGCAGAATAAAGCTTTGAAAGACCTTCGCCGGGCCCCGTGTAATCGCTGCCGGAACGTCCCGCGAAATAGGCTTTGATAACGGCCGATATCTGCACCGCGTCTTCGTTGTCGCCGTTGAAGATGACGCAGTTGATGGACGGCTTGGCGTTAAATAAGGATTCCAGGTCGGAATCGACAAATCCGTCCGAGAGTGTTGCAACGTCTGAAAGTGAAATCTGACTTCCGTTCGGTTGAGAACGTACGACTATGCTTTCCAGCGAACTCGCTTCCTGCTTTTCGCCAACGGTTCTAACGGCGATGCTGCTGCGATCGCCCTTCAGCTGACCACCACTGACGTCCAGGTTTTCTGAGCGGATTGCAGCGGCAATCTCTTCAAAAGTCACGTCGTATTTCAGCATTTTATCGGGCTGAACGTCGACGTAAATTTCGTCGTCGCGAATACCGTTCAGGACGACGCGGCTGATTCCCGGCAATTTCAGCAGATCGTCTCGCAAAGCCTGGGCCGTTCGTTTCAAGGCCCCTTCGCTTTCGTCGCTGTAAACTGCAATTGAGATCACTGGCAACTGCGGCTCGACTTTTCGGAGACTGATTTTTTCCACATCATCCGGCATGTCCTGGATCGAATCGACCTCGTTGCGGATTTCCTGCAACATCACGTCCACGTCGTCAACGGATTGAGCAAGAGTCAGGGTTGTGAAGCTAATGCCTTCCGCCACCTGCGATTCGACCTTGTCGATGCCTTCCAGGCTGCGGACGGCTTCTTCGATTTTGATCGTGACGGATTTCTCCACGTCTTCCGGCTGAACGCCCGGATAGATGGCCGAAATCATCAGTTTGTCCGGACGCGATTCGGGAAACATTTCCCGTTGTAGAGTTATCGCAAAGATTACGCCAGCCACCAAGATTACCAGCATAAGCATGTTGACCAGAACATGATTGCGAACACTGAATGACGGCAACGACATACGGGGAACTCACGGAAAAGCGGAAAACAGACCGATCTGTGAGCATTCTAGCCAGCGAATTGTATTTTGTTAGTTGCACAACGTTGGGCGTCGTCAGCGGGGTGCGCACCGGCGATCTGCACTAGATGTGGATCCGCTAAATGGCAGTGGATGAAGTGAGTTGTTTTTCGCATTTGTTGTTGTTTGCCTGGTGTGCCGTGTCAAGATCAATTTCAGGTCGTGAGGGGCCGTCCCGTGAATGTCCAGCGGTAGGGTTTGGCCATGGTCTCGTTGAAATAGTCGATAAATTTCAGCAGACGTTCTCGTAATTTATCGACGGATTCGAAGTGGCTGCGTTTG
>Ga0209390_10001667_pt1 | contig 42021 bp, 35 predicted proteins | sample BON01_FD_187212 | JGI IMG/M metagenome (GOLD analysis project Ga0209390, IMG submission 187212) | Freshwater microbial communities from Lake Bonney liftoff mats and glacier meltwater in Antarctica - BON-01 (SPAdes) (version 2) | ecosystem: Environmental > Aquatic > Freshwater > Ice > Glacier...
TGCGGCTCTTTTGGCAAGTGTTAAAGATATGATCTTGGGTTAAATATCGAGCATCATCTTGCCCTGCTAGAAGAGGTAGTTTGCCCCTCTGTCGGAATTAAATAAATTGAGAATTCCAACACCGATCTTTAAGAGTAGGATTAAGAGTAAGACGATGGCTGACTGACGCGGGCAAATGACGCTGGCTGACGCGGGCGTCACAAGTGAAGCCCCTACGCTAGGTTACTGGGCTGACTCTGACGGGGGCGAATGCGGAGATTCGCGATCCCGGGCTTCACTGGGGCTTCACTGACTCTGACGGGGCGCTCGCAAGCGAGCACGCCACGTATTTAACTCTGGAAATGCGGGGCGGGGGCGTCACACTGCGCTTTTTTCTTATATGAAGATCATCATCGTAGGTGCCGGGGAAGTCGGCCATAATTTGTGCACGACTCTTTCGGCGGCTGGGCACAACGTGACTCTTATCGAGCAATCGGAGCAGCGCTGCGAAAAGCTGGATGAGGAGCAGAATGCGCGCATTATCATGGGCAACGGCAGCTCGGCGCGTCAACTGGTGGATGTGGATGTGGCCTCGTGCGACGCCTTCCTAGCGATGACGAGCGATGATCGGACAAACGTGATCTCCTGCTCACTGGCCAAGGGGCTGGGCGCGAAAAACACCATTGCCCGCATACACGACGAGACCTTCAGCGACAACTCGGTGATTAACTACCAACTGCACTTCGGGATCGACCTACTAGTGAATCCGGAGGCGATTTGCGCGGTGGAACTGGCCAAGGAAATCCGCAGTGCGGGACGGGTGGCGGTTGAGAACTTTGCCCGCGGACAGATCGAGGTGCAGCAGCAGCAAGTGGCGCCCAAATCTCGCCTAATCGGGAAAAAGCTGAAAGACCTAAAGCTCGACCCCCGCGTGCGGATCGGCTACGTCCAGCGCGATGGCCACTCCGAGGTCGCGAGTGCGGATACGGAGCTGCAAGAGGGCGACATGGTGACGCTCTTCGGACACCCCGAAGAACTCTTTACGTTACGAGAACGCTTCGACCCCAAACACAAAATCGAGATCGAACGCGTGGTGCTCTTCGGTGGAAGTGAAACGGCGATCAATTTAATTCGGTTACTGACCAACCCACGTTTCAAGGTGCGGGTGATCGAGAAAGACAAAGCCAGGTGCCGCTCACTGGCGGAGCGCTTCCCCAACGTTACGGTGATCAATGGCGATGCCACCTCGCTGCGACTACTGGAAGAAGAGCAAATCGGCAGCGCCGACTATTTCGTAGCCTGCACCAAGGACGACGAGGAGAACATTTTAACCTGCCTACAGGCCGCCAAGCTGGGGGCAAACCACGTGCAGCTGGTCATTAATAAGGGCGACTACGATCAATTGCTCGGCATCTTGAAAACCATGCTCGGCATCGAAGTAGTGGTCTCGCCGCGACAAGCAACGGCCGAGTTTATGCTACGCAACCTCTCGACCGATTCGACCGCGACACTGGCCCAAGTGCCGGGTGGCGGTGGCGAGATCGTGGAGGTGCGAATCAAGCACTCCAGCCCATGTGTGGGTAAGAAGGTCAAAGACATACACCTGCCTGCGGGTGCGCTCTTCGTAGCACTCTTGCACAAATTCAAAGCCAAGGTGCCGGCGGCAGACGACGTCATACTGGCAGGTGATCGCGTGGTGGTGATTGTGAGCGAGGCTCAGGAAAAGGCCGTTATGGCAAGTCTTATCTAGGAATCGTCCAAAAGCTCACGCTTTCGGCTACACTACTCTTCAACTTTAAGAATATCTAATCCGTGAATACTGCGATCATTTACAGACTCTTGAGCATGGTGCTGCTCGCGCTGGCGTGTGCGTTCGCAGTCTGCGCGGGTGCGGGACTGTTTCTGGGGGAATCGATCCACGACGATTCGATCCAAGCCTTCCTCACTACGGTCGGCATTTCGATCAGCGTGGCGGCGCTCTTCCACATGCTCGGGCGCAAGGGCGAGGCCAAGCTGTTTCGTCGCGAGGCACTCTGCGCAATCGGTCTGTCTTGGATACTGGCAACACTGATCGGTGCCCTGCCCTATGCGCTGATCGATACGGGCGGCAGTATCTCCGATGCGATCTTCGAGAGTGCGTCGGGACTGACAACAACGGGGGCAACCGCTTTTTCCAACTTTTACGAGTTCCCGAAGAGTCTGCTATTGTGGCGTTCGCTTAGCCAATGGGTCGGCGGCTTGGGGGTGGTTGTTTTTTTCGTCGCGATCCTTTCATCGCTCGGCGCGGGGGCGAAGATTCTTTTTAGTAACGAATCCTCCGGCACCTCGGCTGACTTCGACCATGGCCGTATCCAGAGTGGTGCCTTTCAACTGCTGGTCTTCTACCTTGGGGTTTCGTTTGCCTGTGGCGTCGCCTACAAGCTGGGCGGGATGGATTGGTTTCAAGCGATCAACCACGCCATGACGACCGTCTCGACGGGGGGCTTCAGCACCGAACCGATGAGCATGGAGCAATTCCAAAGCCCCGCGTTAGAGTGGATTTCGATCTTCTTCATGGCGGTCTGCGGCACGAGCTTTGTTTATATGATTCGGCTGATTCGGGGGCAAACCCACATCCTCCGGCAAAACAACGAAGTGTATTGGTTCTACGCGATCATGGTGGCGAGCACTCTGCTGCTGATGGTCTTCCTGATCGACCTGACTGGACAACTGCCCGACCACAATGCCCTTAGAATCGCCGCATTCCAAGCGGTCTCGATCATCACCACGACAGGCTACTCCACCACGAATTTCGACACCTGGCTGCCACCGGCTAAGATGACGCTGCTCTTGATCATGTTTGTCGGTGGTTGCTCTGGCTCGACTAGTGGCGGGGTCAAAGTAGTGCGCATCGTGATCGCACTACGGGCCGCCATGCGCAGCATAACTCACGCCTTCCGCCCCAATGTAACGATACCCATGCGGATGGGAGGACAAACGCTCAGTGAGCGAGCAATCCATAGCGTCGTGCTCTTTATCATTTTGATGACGGCGCTGCAGTTACTCGCGATGCTTTTTGTATCGGCCAATGAACCGCACCTTTCTTTTATGGGCGTATTTTCCTGCGTGCAGGCGACGCTGTTTAACATCGGCCCCGGCTTCCAAGAAGTAGGGCCTGCCGAGAATTTTCAATTTCTGCGAAGCAGCACGAAGCTCTTTCTTTCACTGCTGATGATCCTAGGGCGGCTAGAGCTCTATGCGGTGTTGGTGCTGTTTATGCCATCAGCATGGAAGCGGTTTTCTTAGCCAGGCGATGGTGGCGCCCCAGCCGCCTTCGGTTTGGTCGGCGAGTTGAAAGCGCTCCACGCGGGGGTCGCGCTTGAGTATAGTATGGACGGTCTCACGGAGTGTGCCGATGCCCTTGCCGTGGATGATGCGGATACGACAAATGTCTTTTTCCAAACAAAGGCCGATGTAGTCGGGCACGAGCTCGCCGACTTCTGACGGGCGGAAGGTATGGAGGTCGAGGATGCCGTTGATCTCGAATTCAATGGGGTCTTCTTCGTTCATAAATTGTAGAAGCGACACTCTTGTCGCTTTAATTGGTGTAACTAGCATTTAAAAAACCTACGACCAGTCAAGGCACTCCCGAGCGACTGCGGCCGCATCCGCACAGGGTAACCCCAGCAAAGCGACAGGAGTGTCGCTTCTACGATTCGACCTCCTTGGGCAGCGTCGGTTGCTTCTCGATGGCCGCGGGCTCGGGGAGCGGGTCAGGGGAGGCGCTGTCGAGGGCTTCGAACTTTTTCGCGGTGACGAGGAGGCGGCTTTCGACGGAGCTGATGGCTTTATTATAATGACCGACGGATTGGTCGAGACTTTTGCCGAGTTTGGCGAAGTGATCGGTGACGACGCCGATGCGCTGGTAAAGTTCTTTGCCGAGGGCGGCGATCTCTTTGGCCTCGCGGGCGATGGCTTCTTGTTGCCAGCCGAAGGCGATGGCTTTGAGCAGGGCGATGAGCGTGGTGGGCGTGGCGAGGATGACCTTATTGTCCACACCAAGCTCGATCAGCGTAGGATCTTGCTCCAGCGCGGCGCTAAATATGGTTTCGTTAGGAATAAAGAGGACGACGAACTCAGGTGTATTTTCGAACTGCGTCCAATAGGACTTGGCGGAGAGACCTTTGATGTGGTCGCGGATGTGGCGGGCGTGCGCCTTCATACGGGCGGTCTGCACATCGGGGTCGTCGGCTTCTAGGGCATCGAGGTAGGCAGCGAGCGGCACCTTGGAATCGACGACGACTTGTCGCCCGTTCGGCAGGTTGATCAACATATCGGGGCGCTGACGTTGGCCGTCTTCCGTGTCCACGGAGGCCTGTTCGAGGAAATCGACACGGTTGATCATTCCAGCCATCTCGACGGTACGGCGGAGCTGCATCTCGCCCCATTGGCCACGCACTTGAGGCGCACGAAGCGCTTGCACGAGGCTGCCGGTGGTCTTGCTGAGTTGCACTTGTGATTCGGCCAGCTGCTGGAGCTGCTGCTTCAGGCTGGCGTCGTTTTGGGTGCGGCGCTCTTCGATCTTTTCGACGCGCTCGTTAAAGGCTTTCAGGGCGAGACCGACCGGCTCAACGGTTTTGTTGATGGCCTCTTGGCGTTTCTCAAGGTCGCCCTTCGCGCCGTCTTGGTATTTTTCTAGAGTGGTCTTAGCTAAACTAAGAAAGGACTCGTTGTTTTTAGCAAGTGCTTCGGATGAAAGTGCTTTGAAACTGTCTTGCAATTTGGTTTGCACGTCTAGGAGTAGTGCGAGCTTCTCGGCGGCGGCATTGAGCTCGGCCTCACGCTGCGCTTCGAGGCGGGCAAGGGCTTCTTTAGTTTTGGCGTGGGCGCTATTGATTACAAAATAAACGAGGCCTGCGCCGAGTAAAACACCCACAACTAATCCGATAACAAGATCCATCTATTAGTATTGAGCCAACTTTAGCAGGGCTGGCAATCGCTGATTCAGAAAGATAAGTCCACCGTCACTTGACAGCCACGTTTATCAAGATATCGCTATGTGAAGATGAAGCCCGAGACACCAGAACCAAGACGATCGACCCCCTCTAGGGTAGTGACTGCGGCTCTGGCTATCTGGATCTTCGTCCTGTCGCTAGCAGGGGTGAGTCCGGCGCTTCACTCATGGCTCCACGCGGATGCGAGCCGCGAAAGCCACTGTCACTCGGAGCACGAAGACAGCAGCAGTAGCAGCAGCAGTGATGGGCACTATTGCGGGGTGATTGCCTTGCAAAGCGCGATGACTGCGGTGGAAACTGCGGTTCTGCCCGAACGCACTGAATACCAGCGCATCGACTTTCAAGCCGCCTCCATTCGGTGGTTATCTCCATATATTGATCAGCGCCCAAGGGCACGCGCACCTCCAGTTGAAATCGTAGTTTAGACAAATACGCAGCGGCAGCGCCGCTGCACACTCTGTAAACTTTAGATTTCAACATAATGCATAGCTTTTTAATGAAAAGCGGGCTGATCGCCTGTGCCGCTTCCACTTACTCTTTTAACGCGCGCGCTGCCCAAGAGGCAGAGCGCATCTATGAACTGGAAGCATTCGTCGTTTCGGCCGGGCCACTGGCGCGGTCGGTGGAGGACTTTGCCAGCCCGTTTAGCACGCTCGATAGTGCCGAGGTTCGCCGCGCAAACAGCGGCACGCTTGGCGACCTACTCGACGGTCAACCGGGCGTGACTGCTTCCAGTTTTGGAGCCGGCGCGAGCCGTCCGATTATCCGGGGCTTTGATGGCCCCCGTGTCCGCATCCTGAAATCCGGGATCGAAGCGACTGACGTCTCCGCGACCAGTCCGGATCACGCCACAGCGCTCGAACCGCTACTAGTTGAGCGCGTCGAAATCCTTCGGGGGCCCTCCACCCTACTCTACGGTAGCTCCGCGATCGGTGGTGTGGTCAATGTGATCGGCCGTGAGATTCCACGCGAACCCGTCGGATCAAACGGCTATGACGGCAGCTTGGAAACCCGCTACGATACTGCATCGGATGGCTGGACAAATTTAGGCTACGGAACTATCGGCGGCGAGCACTGGGCTATCCGGGTGACCGGACTAAAGCGTGAAACCGAAGACTACCGCATACCCGGCGAGGCCGAACTTCACGAGGAAGAGGAGCATGATGATAACGAAGACCACGAGGAAGCGGGCGCCAAGGGACGCTTGGAAAACAGCTTTGTCGAGACGGATGCCTGGTCGGTCGGCGGCACTTGGTTTTTCAATGAAGGCAACTACTTTGGCCTATCCTACTCGCAATATACATCGCTCTACGGCGTGCCTGGTCACGCGCACGAAGGGGAAGAGGAAGAGGAAGCAGGCGGCGAAGAAGCTCACGGAGAGGAAGCGGTTTCGATCGACCTAGAGCAGAAACGGTTCGATGCCGAGCTGGCTCTTTACGAGCCGCTAGACTGGCTCGCAGCGGTGCGACTTCGATTCGGCTATACCGACTACCAGCACGTGGAACTGGAGGGTGGCGCAACTGGCACCACTTTTGAAAGCGAGGGATGGGAACTGCGAGGCGAAGCAGCTCACCAGCCGTGGTGGATCTTCGATCAAGGTGTGCTCGGCTTTCAGGTGGCCGACCACGACTTTTCCGCCATTGGGGCGGAAGCGTTTACACCCGCCGCGACCACGCGCAGCCAAGCGCTCTTTCTGAGCGAGCACATCCACCATGACGCACTGCACTACGAATTCGGCGGGCGACTGGAGCGCCAGAGTGTTACCCTGGAAGAGACCAACAAAGATTACAGCGATCTCGCGCTAAGCCTAGCCGCCAGCGTAATTTGGAACTTTGCAGAGAAGCAGTCACTGGCACTTGCTCTGCAACGTTCAAAGCGGCACCCGAGCTCAACCGAACTCTACGCCGACGGGCCGCACCTCGCGACCAGTCAATATGAAGTCGGTGATCCGGGCCTCGATCTGGAAACCGCCTACGGAGCCGACCTAACCTACCGCTACTCTGGGCGGGACTGGACGGCCAGCGTCTCCGGGTTCTATACCACATTTGAAAATTTCATCTACGCCGAAGAAACTGATGCCGTAAAAGACGACTTGCCAGTCTATCAATTCACCGCAGTCGATGCGCGCTTTTGGGGCTTTGAAGTTGAACTCGAACACGTGACCTACCGCTCGGGTGAGACTGAACTGCGCCTCCGTTTACTGGCCGACTACGTACGTGCGATACGCACCGATAGCGACGAGGATCTACCCCGCATACCACCGCTCCGTATCGGCGGAGGCATGCGTCTCACTCACGGCGATTGGGAGGCAGGACTGCTGCTGAGAAGAACGTTCAATCAAGACCAGACCGCACCCGGAGAAACCGGCACCGCAGGCTATACGGAGTTGAAAGTCGATTTCGCGCGCAGCTTCGACATGGGTGACCGGGGCACACTGACGTTCTTCGCTCAAGCAAATAATCTACTGGATGAAGAGATTCGGCACCACACTTCGTTTCTGAAGTCGATCGCTCCGCAACCCGGACGCAGCCTAAGCGTCGGCGCGCGCTACGAGTTTTAATTGTAAAAAACTTCATCCAAAAACAAGCCTTTGGCCGGGGCGGTCACAATGCGGTGGGTGCGTTGCTTAGATGCGAGAATCTCGGCGATGTCTTCGGGCGTGAGGCGTCCACGTCCGACGGCGTAGAGCGCACCGGCAAAACTGCGCACCATGCGATAGAGGAAGCCGCTGCCTTCGACTTCGAGACGCAGATGTTTACCCCGCTGCTTGATCTGTAACTGGGTGACGGTTTTGACGGGGTTTGGGTCGCTATCCTTACCGTGAGTAGCACTGTAGGCAGAAAAGTCGTGCGTGCCCACGAGGATATCCGCGGCGGCCTGCATGGCCTCCACATCGAGCGGCAGATCACGACATGCCCACACGTAGCGGTCATCGACGGGATCGGCGCGGCCGAGGTAGTAGCGGTAAAGGTAGCGTTTACCTGTGACCGAGAAGCGGGCGTGAAAATCGTCGCTGACCTGTTGCACGGAGTTGATCCGGATCGAGGTGGGCAACATGGAATGCAGCGCACGGATGAGTTTCTCGCTGGCGTGCGCCCAATCGGCATCGAAGTGAAAGCACTGACCACGGGCATGGACGCCGGCATCGGTGCGCCCGCTGCCTTGGAGTTGGATTGGCTGGTCAAAAATCTGCGAGAGCGCCCGCTCGATATAATTTTGCACGGCTTGGCCGCTGGGCTGACGCTGCCAGCCGTCGAAATCGGTGCCATCATAGGCGCATGTGCATTTCCAACGCATAGGCTAAGGACACTTGCCAAAGCCGCGACGAATGCAAGGCTGGGGACGATGGACTCTCTTGAACTTTGGCAATTTGGACTGATCGCACTGGGCGCATTTCTGGTCGGCTTGGGCAAGGGCGGCTTACCTGGCGTGGGCAACATAACAGTGGTCCTGATGGCACTCGCGCTTCCGGCCAAGGCTTCGGTCGGCATCCTACTTCCAATTTTAATTTCGGCAGACATCATCGCGGTGCTTGTTTATCGACGCCATGCCGAGTGGCGCTATATATGGAAACTGGCACCTTGGATGATCGCAGGAATCGTGGTCGGCTATTTCGTTTTCAGCCGAGTCGATGATGCGCAAGTACGCTTTCTGATCGGTTTCATTCTGCTAAGTATGACGGGGGTGCATTTTTACCGAAAATGGCTACGCCGCCATGCCACGGAAGCAGACACGCTACCCCACCACCCTGCATTTATAAGCAGCACAGGGATCATCGGCGGCTTTGCCACGATGGTGGCCAACGCCGCGGGGCCGGTCGCTGCGCTCTACTTTATCGCCTCGGGGCTACCGAAATATGCCTACATCGGCACTTCGGCTTGGTTCTTCCTACTGGTGAACATTTTCAAAGTTCCGTTCATGGTGGATCTAGAGATCATAGATTTTGCATCGATCCGTTTCAGCGCAAGCTTCATGCTCTTTTCCGTGCTGGGCGCGGTGATCGCTCCCCTGATCGTGAAACATATTAATCAAAAGGTCTTTGAATTTTTAATCTGGTTCTTTGTGATCGTGGGCGGCTTAAAACTAATTATTCCTTAAACCATGGCCAGTCAATCGACACGTAAACTTTGGGCAGCGCACATCGCGCGTGGAGGCAAGGCGACTGGCTTGAAGCAGCCAGCGAGCATCACACTGGGCAAAGCCTTTCGTGGGCGGGTGCTAGGGATCGACCCGAGCTTACGCGGCAGTGGCTTCGCGGTGCTCGACTACAGTGCCGACGGGACGGCCCGTATCCTCGAAGCCGCCACGCTGAAGCTACACCCCAAGCTCTCGATGCCGGAATGTCTCGGCGCGATCGGCAATCAAGTGGACGATTTTTTGAACCAACACTCGGTCGATCACGTCGCGGTGGAGCAGACGATCTACGTGCAAAACTTCCAGACCGCACAGATTCTCGGTGCCGCACGAGGCGCGGCGATCGGCTCGGCTGCCATGCGCGGCCTGCCCGTATTTGAATATGCACCGCTGCGGGTGAAGCAGGCGGTGGTCGGCATGGGGCGGGCGAGCAAGGAGCAAGTCGCCCGCACCGTTCAGAACATCACCGGCACTAATTTTGAATTGCGCTTTGATGAATCCGACGCGGCCGCCGTGGCACTCTGTCATGCCTTTACATGGCGTGAAGATTGAGTATAGTTTAGCGGCTATGGATTCAAATACCCCCCAGACTCAATTTGACAATTACCCTGCAGATTCACCCAACAGCTTCAGCCACGGTAGTCCAACCGATGAGGAGATCCGCCTACAAGCGATCTTCCGCAACCTGCTAACCAACGCGATCAAGTTTTCCGACCAAGGCGGCGAGATTAAAATTTGCATCTATCGCCAGCCAGGGCTCTGGGAGTTTCAGGTCAAAGACAAGGGCGTCGGCATGACAGAAGAAGTGCAATCGCTGGTGCTGAAGATCGACGACCGCAAACAAAAGAGCGGCACCTCCGGCGAGATGGGCTCTGGCTTCGGGCTACTGCTGTGCGAGGACTTTATCCAACGCCACGGCGGGCACCTGACTTGGGAGTCAGCGCTGGGGGAAGGAACGACCTTCTCGTTCACGATCCCCGAGCTACTAGGGTAAGTTCAATTGGCTTCCCAGAGCTTTTTCAGATAAGTCTCAAGAGAGTACCAACTCTCGATGTATTCTTCCAATTGATAGAGGCATTCGCCGCGCCAGTAGTAGAGATAGAGCGGCGGCTTATTTATCTCGAGTAATCGATCCAGAATGAGCAGTGCTTTTTCAAAGTCTCTTCGACCCGTATAGATAGAGAGAAGGGCGGTGCCTTTCATAATATCTTTAGGGGCGACAGCATATTCACGCGTGAGCCGAGAGAGCACGGCCTCGTCAAGTTTCACTTCAGGAATCTTCGGTGCCGTCACATTTTCACGTATTTGGTCAACCGCCTCCCTGAATTTCGCCTGATCTTTAAACAGCAAGGAATTCAGCCACCAGCTATTTAGCAACGATTGACCATACTCATGCAAAAAGGCTGCGGCCGAATCTAGATCGCCGCGTTTGACCCAGTTTGTGACAATCTCGGTGCGCTGCTCGATCGTGAATCGGCGCAGACCGGGATCTTTTGATAACTCGTAGCGGATTTCGCGCATGAATTCAGCCTTTCGAATGGAACACAAAAAGATCGTGCGGTAATGGGGGTCAATTTCGGAGAGGCGCGCCAAGCGCTCCAACATCTTAGGAGATTTTTCAGCCTGCTGGATCATGCGTGTATAGATACGATCCATATCATACATTTCGCGGAACAGAGTCGTGCGCCACGCCGAAATAGCTCGGGCGGGATCATAGGGCAGCCAAACGATGCCCTCTTCAAAACTGACCACACCCAAGATTGGCTCAACAAAACGAGCCCGCCGAAAGTCGGCCGCAGCCTGCGCGCGATCCCCCGTATCCGAAAGAGTGAGCTGCGCCCGCCGAAAATAAGCCCTCCAATCGAGTGGCCAATGCGCCAGCCAATCGTCGGTCACGGATTTAGCATGTTTGAAATCGGCAACCGAGACATGGCTCTGAATCTCAGACTGATACTTCTGCGCACGGACGGACGAGTGCCAAGGCTGGTTAAAGACACCCGCCGCGAGCCAAACCAACCCGAAGATTACCAGTCCGGCACCGGAAACACGCCAAAATAGCGGCGGCAAAGAAAACTGAGGACGCTCGCGGTTAGGCAAGGCCAAGGCCGCAAAAAGAATCGCAAAATACACGGTGCCTGGACGGTGCCCCGGCACATCGACCAAGCCATGCAGCAGAAAAATAGTGGCCGCAACCAGAGCCAACACTCGGTAACTCGCACTCGCGCCCTCGGTAAAACCACGACAGCGCAACGCATAACCAAAGAGGAAGACTGCAAAAAAGCCCACGGCCAACAAGCCCCCCTCGGAAGCAAGCCAGAAGAAATCACTCTCAGGGTGTACGACACCTTGGTAGTTGGCTGAGGCTTCTCGATATTGAGGGAACACGGCAGGAAACGAGCCCAAGCCAAAGCCACTGACTGGGGCATCGAGCACCATATCGGTCGTATCTTCGTAGATCTTAAGGCGAAACTCATCTGCTAGTTGCGACTTGGAAGAGGCAAAGCTGACGATACGCTGCACCGTGCGCTCATTACTCGAAAGCACGACACTGAAAGCCACCACCACGACAGGGAAGCCAATCTTAATAAACCTTGGCAGCGAATGCGCGCGCAGGCTGGCAATAAACCACAATCCGATACCCAAGAAATATAACATGACCCCAGCGCGCGACACCCCAAGGACAAGCCCCGCCAAGCAGAGCGCACTCGCTGGCACGCCGACCAGAGGCAAGAGGGTGCGCGAACGGACGCCTTCCATCGCATAAGCAAAGGTCGCCACTCCACCTAGCGCGAGAAAGTTGGCCGTCTGGTTACGATTCGGGAAAAAGCTAAAGGCGGTGGCATCCTCCGCGCCGGGGTAACGCGCATCGACCAGATTCCCCCAAACCACGATTCCAGCGATGCCGCAAAGTAAGATCGAGAGGTAAAAGAAGAGCCAACGGCGCCCTGATAAATTGACAGGCCATTGCAAGGCCGCGTAAAGCCAGGCAAAACCAGCTACGGCCATGAGCCATGCCTCAAAACTAATCCAAGGCTGTACCGATAGAATGGCAGGCAATTCTATGCCGAAAGATTCAATCGCATCGACTCGCCACTCTGCTGTCGGCCAGTAGAATTGCGGAACGAAAGCGAGCAAAAGGCAGGCCAATAATCCGACAACGCCAAGATCGCCCAACTTACCCAAGCCACGAGTGGGCGGCTTAAAAATGAGAGCTAGTCCAGGCAGCAGTAGCGCGGCGCCAAGAGCTACTGCGTTGTGACTCCCTCCGAGCAGCACCAACAAAAATACCCCGCAAAATGCAGCCAAAAATAATTTGAATGCTGGTTTCTCTCGCTTCAGCTCGGGGAAACGGATTGTACTGCGCGAAGCAACTGGCGGCGGGGCAAACGATTCGCTCGGCGCCCGGCTATGTTTTGATTTGGAACGGCCACGAGAACCAGAGCTACCCGAAGAAGTAGAAGACCCGCTCCTGCGACGCGACGACGAACGGCGGCGGTGCTTACCTGAGCTCGAATCCATTGCTTATCAGAATTTGAAAAGACTAGGCACTATTCGCAGCCGCTTCATTGCGCTCCGCGTTACGCTTGGGATCCGTGTAATACTCGGAATAGCGATAATAGTAATAATCGGGTTGGTTGGTATCGACGAAGTTGAGGATGAGCCCAGAGATGTCGATATGACGCTCGCGCAGACGAGCCATTGCGGGCTTGATCTGTCGGATCTGTGTATGCGAACAACGTATAGTGAAGAGCACCGCGTCCATCAGCCCGGCAAAACTCGTGGTATCATCGGTCGCCAGAATAGGTGCCGTATCGAAAATAATGAAATCATATTTCTCCCGCGCCTCGGCAATGAGTTTTGCCATATGCTCACTCATCAAAAGCTCGGCCGGATGATCTGGGTGCCCGCCAATCGAAATGAAATCGAGATGGTCATACGTAGTTTGCTGCACTGCCTCCTCCATCGTCAGTTCGCCTTCCAATAGACCGGCCAGCCCCTTCCTGATATTCAGATCAAACAGTTTATGTAGCCGGCCACGACGCAAGTCAGCATCGATAAGAAGCACCTTCGAGTGGGAAAAAGAAAGTGCGACGGCAAGATTGGCGGATACGGTCGATTTGCCCTCGGAGGGGATCGCGCTCGTCACAGCAAACACGCTGGGCTTGGCGCCATCGTCTCCCATAAAAAAGACGGAAGTGCGCAGATTGCGACAGGCCTCAGCAAAGACGTAGCGATCATCGTTTTTGAGCAAGAGCACCGACTCCGCATCGCCGCCGTGCTTCGCCTCGTAGGGAATCGCGCCCAGCAGCGGCTCGCTGAACTGCACGCTCAGCTCGCTGGCGGAAAGGATGCGATTATCTAGCGAAGCGAGCAGAAACAAAATACCGGCCCCCAAAACGAAGCCCATGACACCTCCTTGAACGAGGCCGACCAAAGCACCCTTACCATCAGGCTTCGCGCGCCGCGCATCTTCTAGCACGGAGATCGTCTCTTGGCGGAGATTCTGATCGGTATCGATCGCGCGAAGGGACTCTTGATTACGATCATAGGCAGCTTGAGAGCGAGCGAGGCGCGATTGGAGACGCTCAAACTCGGCGATCAGTTGCCCGTTTTCCAGTGCGGTCTCATCCCAGATTTCGATTTCCTGATTAAGATTTCGCACGAGGCTTTCGACCACGAGTTTACGTTCGCCAATGCGCTCAAAGGCCTGACGGCGCAAAATCTTTAACTGATTGGCCGTGCGCTCAACTTGATTCTTAAGGGTAATGATCTTCGGGTGCTTCGGCTTAAGGTAGATTTGAAACTCTTCGAGGTCGGCCTTCAGTAAATCAAGCTGCTCTTTAGCAATCAGGTATTTGGCATTATCCTCTGCAGAACCAATGGCAGACACCTGCGTACCTTGGGCTCCATCGGCAGCGGTCTGAGCGGCATCGCCACGGAGCAATGTATCGACCTGACTACTATCGGCAATCGAATCGAGCGCGCGGCTCTCAGTCTTCAGCTCGGCCAGGCGTCGCTTAAGATCCGAGAGGTAAGTGCCCGCGGCAGAGCCTTGCTCCTGGATGAAAACAATATTGTTTTTCTTCTGAAAGTTCACGATGGCATCTTCCCCGTCTTCGATCTCCTTTTCTAGCACTTTGATCTGTCCAGCGATGGCGTCATAGGTCTTTTCAGAGGTTTTGGAGCGCATCTCAGCGCGTCGGTTGATGAATTCATCCATCACTGCGTCAAGATACACCTGAGAGTATTCTTGCTGCGGCGTATATGCCAATAGCTCAAAGATCGAAGTGTCTTCTTTGACCTCGGCATAAAGCTCCAGAGATCGTATACCCTTATCTATATAGCCATCTGTCGCGATGAGTTTCTCGTGTAGATCCGGTTGCGTGACTTTGATCCGCTCGACCGCTCGCGCGCGGACTTGATCGCTCGTCATCAGCTCAATCTGGGTGCCGAAAAAGTTATCGCGCTCCTCGGCATAGACGTCGTTTTCGGGCAGTGCGATACGCCCGCTTACAATCATCTGGGCCGACGAGACATAAATGGGAGCCTTAAGCAAACCCTCGACCGCCTTATAGCCGACGCCCAGAGCGATGGCCGCTGGAATAATCCACCAGTAGCGGCGCAAGACCATCTTAGCACGATAGATAAACTTATGCAGGAGCTCTGCGTAATCGACTCTCTTGGTATTGTTATCGTCTTGGAATAAATCGTCCATATGGCTCCAGTTAGAAGAAATGCCCTCTTTAGGTAAATTGGTTCCAGCTGCTTAGCCAGTGAAACTGATCATTTTTTCATCAACGATCACCATGTCCCCGGGTTTAACGACTGGGTCTTTGCTGCGATCCCCTCCTTCAAGGATTTTACCGACATCGACTTCATTTTCCACCTTCTCTCCGTTTTGGTCTGTGGTGATATGGCGGACTTTATTACGCTTAGCGAAACGGGTAAAGCCATCGGCCATTAGGATCACCTGGCTAAGGGTAAATTTACTGCCTAGAATGGAATAGAGACCGGGACTCTCCACCGCACCCAGCACATAGACTTGACTGTTGGCCTGATCCTCGCGGGCCACAATGACCACATCCCCGGCTTTTAAGATAGGATCCTGGGAAAGGTCGCCACTCTCCATCATGGCACCGAGGTCGAGCTCGATTCGCGGCTCGTTTTGCCCCGCGCTGACCACGCTGACGATCGACCGGTTGGCATAGAGCGTAAAGCCGCCGCCCTGCAAAATCGCCTCACTGAGAGTGAGCGGGGAGTCGACGGGGATGAGTTGCTCGCCCTGACGCTTGACCTCGCCGATCACGGTAATACGGCCACGGTTACGATCCTCTTCGCGCTGCGAGATGACCACGGTGGCGCGGTGAAAAAACTCTTTTTCTAGCGTCTCTTTGACCTCATAGGCCAGTTCTTTACTGGTCTTGCCAGCCGCAGGGATCGAGCCGACCAGCGGCACGAGGAGGTCGCCATTACCGTTGATCGCGAGTAGAAGCGGCTCTTCACGCTCTTCCAATACCTGGTAAACAAGGCGATCACCGCTCTTCAACTTCCAGTCGTCGTCCAGTAAGGACATCTGCGAAGGCGCGTCAGCGTTGTCTACTGCCGTCGGAATGTCCGAATTCTGAGCATGGACGCGGCCTAAGAGCCCCAGTAGTAGGCATAAAAATCTAAATATTTTCGGAGAGCGTATCATGATAGTTTCGAAGGGTTTTCTTTAAAAATCATATTTAAAGAAAATACGAAACTGATTTTGTTCATAACTTTGGAACTGCGCATCGGAAGTTTTATCGATATAGCGGTAACCGATCTCAGCAGTTAGACGCGGCCCGAGCACCACCTCCGTTGAAATCCCAGCAATCCAACGATCAAAATTATTATTCTGGAGCAGGCCGCCGGAGCTCTCGCTCTCTTCGTAGCCGACCGCAGCATCGAGGCGAATACGCGGCGTTAAATTATAGGCGGCAGTATAACGGATACCATCGACGATGTTAAAATTCGCCGTGTTGCTGACATTGACCGCGCGGTACCACTCCAGCTGATGGTTAAAGACCTCGTTGGCCACATGGCTAAGGCGTACCATCCAAGTATAGTCTTGTAGCTGCGACTGATCGCCAAATGTATCCGTCAGGGCACCTTGGTCGAAATTCCAATCATTAAACGCAATACCCGCATAAAGACCGATCACTTCGGTAATCTTCCAGTCAAAATAAGGGCCGAAGGTAAAGATGGTGCCGTCGTTGTTCACATCCTCGTCGAAGTCAACGATGGCATAAGAAACGCCCGCACCGACCAGGAAGTTAGCGGCCAGAGGGTGCTCCACATTGAGAGCGGCCTTATGCTCATGGCGATTCACATAAGCAAAAATGTCTTCGGGGCTGTAAATGTCTTCACGACTGAGCTGCGCATTGAAAATAGTTTCTCGGATAAACCACTCCGTCTGGATGCCCAATACATTACGAAAACGAGTGAATGCCTCGGGGTCGTTATCAATCACATTCCCCGTGACCGGATCAACGACCACTGAATCCGCCGAGTCGAAGGAATACTGCAAGCGGTCATACACTCGGAAGGCGACATCCCCGACCAAGACGCGAAAAGAAAGTTCGGTATTGGGCGTCAGACCGATCGAGTTACTGAAATCATTCAGGTCGCTCTCGGTCAAGTAGTACCAATACTCGAGGCCGAGGTTTAAATCCACCTCGGTATTTTCGTTCATTTGCCACTTGAAGCCCAAAGAAATACCGGGTTGCAAAATGATATCCGAAATCGGAGCGACCTCAGAAGTATTAATATTATCATTGTACTCGATGCCAAAAGTACCAATGATGTCCACGAATACAGGACCAAGCCGCAGATTGTAATTTTCCCGCTCCACTCGCTTATCCAGAATAAAAGGAGCGAAGTCGGGCGTCTTGTCCACCTGTGATGGCGACGCAAAAAGAGAGCCCGCGCAAATCGCCGACAATAAAATAACACGCCCCAATTTGGAACGCTTTATATCCATGAGTATTTTCATGACGAAGTATGTGGTTTGGTTAGTTATCAATCTTGGTCAGCCAATGGTAGGTAAGCGATAAGATCTGCGGAGATATTGTTAGCAAATAGTGCGCCAGAAAGATAGAACAGTAAAGCCTTTAATTCAGCTCTAAACTGTTAAAAATACGAGATTGCATTTAAACAACTACGTGATACTTTGTAGTGTGAAATCGCCCTCCTCGCGAACAAAGCACGCTATTAACACAGTCAATAAGATGAGAACTACCACCCTCCTACCAAGCAGAGTAATCAAAACATTACTACTCGCTGGAGTTGCCTTATCATCGTATAACGCAACTCACGCCGAGTCGTCCAAAACAGTCGACTTGTACCGAATCCCCGATGCGACACCCGAACAGCTCGAGATGATTCCTAAGAATCTCGCCCGCTGGCACATGGGAGCCACGCTGGTTCTAACCAAGGACGAGCAATTTCAGCGCATCCAAGTGCCTGATGTCGGATATTTTGACGAATCCGTCTTCCTGAGCGATAATTCGGCACTGACCTACAATATCGAAGAAGGCTCGCACGACTACATCATCGATTTGGGGCAGTTCATGCGTGTCTCGCGTTTCTTCCTGAACAACCAAAGCGCCGGCGGCACCTTTGAGCTACTCTCTTCGGACACACTCGAAGAACTAGACAGCCGCTTCTGGGTAAAATTGAGCGATCAAGTCGCCTTTGAGAAAGGCGTAATACCTTCAGTCACCTTCCCCGAAGTGGAGACCCGCTATATCCTGGTGCGCTTCAATATTAATTCCGCCGGCACAATCGGCAACTTCGGAGCCACTGGCCCGCTTAAGATCACTCAAGCCGAGTTCAACCTCGGCAAGGGCGAAACAGAGGAAGACGTGATCCAAGCACAGTCTCCAGTTATCGACTATGACTTTGCTTCTGGCTATACGGGTTCACGCATCGCCTACGTCAGCGGCGGCGATCTTGACACGATTCTCAACCTGATCGATGAAGACACGACCACGAGCTACGCATTCCCCTCGACTGAGGAGTGCATAATCATCGTAGATATGCGCAAAGAGACCGAGATGCGCACCTTTGTGGCTAATTACACCTCTCAAGTCTCCGGCCTCGTCCAAATCTACATGGTGGATCAACTGCCCAACTATTTCGAAAATCCAGAACAAATCGATGTAGCCACGACACGAGATGCCGCAGGTAATGTGACCCGTGCGGAACTTGCAGCCAACGGCGAGTTCCATTATCTCTTGGCAGCTACAGAGCCCCGTGAAATCGTCCGCGTGTCCGAGGAATACTTCCTCTCGATTGAAGATTCTTACCAAGCCCGAGTGAGCGCCGATGAAGATCGTTACTTACAGCTTTTCGACAACCTTGAGCGCCGCTACCTCATCTTTCGCTTCATTCCGCAAGCGCTTGAACAAGGTGCCGACATCCAAACCGCAGTCTATCGCCCCGATTCCAGCGACTACAAAGCACAACCTGCCCAATCAACAGGCATCAGCTTCTCACAGATTGAAGTCATCGGCGACGTCAAGTTCGACGACCTCTTCTTCACGATGGAATCCGAAGGCGGCGAACCGGGAGGCCCCCCAGAGGATCCACCCGATGACCCCCCAGTCATCTCCCAATAGTATCGGATTGATCGCATATTTCACAAAAGCCCTCACCCTCATCGGTGGGGGCTTTTTCGTATCGACCCGACAAGCACTCTGGCTCTAGATCTTTCTAGCCGATACGTGCCACCTCCGATGCCTCCTCCCATACAAAACGACCAAACCATCACTGGCGTCCTCGAACGAATTATCTACTTCAATGAGGAGAACGCCTACTGCGTGGCCGAACTACAAGTGCCGGACAGCAAGCGCGCCGTCACTGTGCTAGGCACACTTCCCGGAGTGCAGTGCGGCGAAACCCTCAAGCTGGACGGCCAATGGACGCGTCACCCACAGCACGGCGACCAATTTAAAATCGCCCAATTCAAGTCGCAACTCCCCGCCTCCGTCCACGGCATCCGCAAATACCTCGGCAGCGGCCTAATCCACGGCATCGGTAAATCCTATGCTAAGAAAATCGTCGATCATTTCGGTGCCGACACGCTCAAAGTCATCAGCGAAGACTCCGGTCGCCTGCACGAGATACCTGGCATCGGCAAGCAACGAGCAAAATCCATCAAGGTCGCATGGGATGAGCAGAGTGCCGTGCGCGACGTCATGATGTTTCTCCAGACCTACGGCGTCACCCCCTCACAATGCGTACGGCTCGTCAAAAAATACGGCAGTGGCGCCAAGCGCATCCTCCAAGACGAGCCCTACCGTCTAGCCGAAGATATCGAGCGCATCGGCTTTAAAACCGCCGATAAAATCGCCCTGAATCTGGGCTTCCCCACCAATTCCAAAGAACGGATCGACGCGGGTATCCTCCACACCATGCGCCAACTCGAAGACGAAGGGCACACCCTCGGCACCGAGACTATGATCCTTGAGCACGCCACTCAGTTGCTCTCGCTCGAGCCCTCCCTCATCCAAGGGCGTATCCGTGAGCTCGACAAAGCAGAGCGCCTCTTCGGCATCCAAGCCTACGACCAAAACCAAGAAGCCCTCGGCCCCGCCTATCAACTGCCCCCAACGGCAGGTGCTGAAAAACGCATTGCCGAGGCCATCGCCCGCATCGCACAGACCCCATCGATCCTCCCTCCGATCAAAATAGAGGCCGCGGTCGAATGGGCGCAAGGTCGCGCAGGCTTCGAACTCGCCGAGCAACAGACGATCGCCCTCCACAATACCCTCGCAGCCAAAGTCTCCGTCATCACCGGCGGCCCTGGCACGGGCAAAACTACGATCCTACGCGCCGTCGTCGACATCCTGCACGCCAAACGCGCCCGCCTCTGTCTCGCCTCACCCACTGGTCGAGCGGCGCAGCGACTGGCCGAGGCCTCAGGTGCCGCCGCCAGCACCATCCACCGACTTCTCAAATACGACGGCGCTACCCGCAGCTTCACCTACAACGAAGACAACCCCCTTCCCTGTGATTTCCTCATAGTAGACGAGACGAGCATGCTCGATACCCGCCTGGCCGCGCATCTCTTTCAAGCCATCCCCAGCGGTGCCCACCTGCTCCTCGTGGGCGATGCCGACCAGTTGCCCTCCGTCGGTGCGGGCAATGTGCTCGGCGACCTCATGGCCGCCCCGCCTGCCAAAGTCACCCGACTCGACATCATCTATCGCCAAGGCAAAGAGAGCGCCATCGTGACCACCGCGCACGCCATCCTCAAGGGCGAGACGCACCCCGGCATGACCTTCCGCAGCCTGCGCGATCTCGATGCGAGCCGAGACTTCACCTTCATCGAAGCCGAACAGCCAGAGCAATGCGTGCAAGCGATCAAATACCTCGCCAAAGAATACATACCGAAGGCGCACAACATCGACCCGATCAAAGACCTGCAAGTCATGTCGCCCATGCACCGAGGCAGTGGCGGGATCACGATTTTGAATTCGGAACTCCAAGAAGTGCTCAACCCAAAGAGCAAGGCCGAGTCGCGCCTGCGCTCCGACCCCGACTACGCGCCCGCCGCGCAGACGCATTTTCGCGAAAAAACCCGCAAGCCCCTACCCGTCGAAATCGAATACGGCAGCAGCACCTTCCGCATAGGCGATAAAGTTATCCAGACTCGCAACAACTACGATAAGAACGTCTTCAACGGTGACACCGGCATCATCAAAGCCATCGCCGCTGATCGCTCCGGTCTGACCATCGAGTTCGACGAACGCGTGGAATACACCAAAGGCGAGCTGTCAGAGATTCAACACGCCTACGCGATCTCGATCCATAAGAGCCAAGGCAGCGAATATCCCGTCGTCATTATACCACTGCTCAAACAGCATTTCCTCCTACTCCAGCGAAACCTCGTTTATACTGGCATTACCCGCGCGCGGCGCAAAGTTTACATCGTCGGCTCGCTCGACGCCTACGCCATGGCGATCAAAAACAACAAACAACAAGTCCGCCGCACGCACCTCCAGACGCGCCTGCGCAAAGCTTGTGAGAGTGAATCGTAGAAGGATAAGATCTCTAGCTAAGAAGAAGCCACAGGCTGAACCTGAAGATTTCGAAACGAGCGCAAGTCGCCCCATTCGCCCGAACGCATCGGATAAGCATCCCTCTTTCGCTCCAAACCATGACGATCCCGAAGTCCCGCTGCGACCTCCTTCAAAAACGAAGCCGAGCCAATCGCCGTCCCCGCCGTGAAATAACGCACCCTCAGCCGTAAAACATCAGATAAGGGGAGCTTACCTTTGTTTTCAAGCACCCGCCGAACTGTCTCGGGGTCGATTCGACCACGGTCCTTCCCTTCTACGCCCTTACTATTGTAGCCCTTTCCATACAGAATCAAATTGTAAGACTGCAGCACGCACTTCCACCGAGCGGATAGGCAAAATACACGCTCGTAACCACGCCGAGCCTCACGATTGCCGCCCATAGCCCGACCGTAGCTGCTATAACGGTATTCCGAAGGATCGGCAACCAACTCCGCCCGCACCGGATTCAGGTCGATGTAAGCCGCTACAGTCGAGAGAGCTTCCTGAGTCGCCTCCACGATAACGCTATTAAACCGGTCCGCCCAGATAGTGCCTTTATTTCCATGTCGGTGATTGTACCAAATCCCGAAACGCTGTTTCAATTCTCGGACAAAAGCGGAGAGGTCATGCATCCGCGCCAGCAAGCGCGCGCGCAATTGCTGCCCCTCCTCATCGTTCTGTTCCAGCAACTCCGCCAGGATATCCGGGAGCGGAGCCGAGGGAGGACATTGCTTCGCATCGTAAAGAAGCCGGTAGCGCCGCAACAACTCCACGTCCGAGACTTCGCGCCCTTCCGGCACTGAGACCAAAAGATGGAAGTGATTGCCCATCACGCAGTAGGCCAACACGTCAACACCACAAAACCCCGCTTGTTTGCGCAGCAATTTCAAAAACCGCCCCTTAGCTTCATCATCGAAGAGATACTGCCCACAAGACGTCCGACTCGTCACATGATACACCCCCTCTTGCCCGTGCACCAAATGCCGCCCTCGGAACCGCCCCTGCCTAAAATACTCCATTCCCAAAACCTGAAGAACCCAACAACCAAGGCAAGCCTTTTCTTTTAAATACCCTGTGTATTTTATACTCTCTGTGTATTTTATACTCCAAATGAAGTTACCTTGGTCTGGAGACTGCCGCTGGCGCGGCATCGCGACCGGAGTTGGCTTAATTGTAAAAAGGAATGCAATGCTTAGCGCTACTGCGCCAGTGCATTGATCGCTTTTAGATCGAGCTTACCCGTCGCTAGGATGGGGATCACTTCGACTCGTTTGATCTCTTTGGGAATCCATAGATTGGAGAAGCCTGCCACACTCAACTTTTCGCGTATATCATCGAGTTCGATATCCATTGCGGCGATCAAGACCAGAGCTTCCCCCTTCGATTCGTCGGGGCGTCCCGCTACGGCGAGCAGGGGAACTTCAGATTCCAGCAAGTCATACGCTTTAATCAATGCCTCTTCCACCGTTCCATGTGGCACCATCTCTCCGCCGATTTTCGAGAATCGTGAAAGTCGGCCTTCAATGTATAAAAATCCATCCGCATCAAATCGGGCTAAGTCGCCTGTAATAAACCACTCACCATCCTTCACCTCTGCGGTGCGCTCGGGCTCATCGAGATAGACTTGAAAAATATTGGGGCCCTTCAGCGCAAGCACCCCTACAGAGCTTACATCTAAATCCTCCATCGTATCCGGATTCAGTATACGTGCGGCCTGCCCTGGCAACATGCGCCCGACCGAGTCACGACGGCAACCATCTGTCGAATCCCCAGGGTAGGTCACACCTTGAGCAATGGATGGCAAGTTAATGCTGACTACTGGTGAGGTTTCAGTCAGGCCGTAGCCTTCCAGATATAAGCTACCAAAGCGTGTTTCCCATGCGTCGGCGAACCCTGAGGGAGTTTTCTCCGCACCCGCGATGGCATATTTCAGAGAAGCCAGCTTTTCTGGCTCAATGCACTTTAAGTAAGGCTTAAAGAAGGTCGGCGTGCCGACTAAAATGGTGGCCGACTCAGCTTTGATCGCCTCGGCGATTTTCTTAACTTCCAGCGGGCTGGGTATGGTCACCACAGCACAGCCCCGTAGGAGTGGGTACCACAGCGTCACCGTGAACCCGAAGCTGTGAAAGATGGGGAGATTTGCGATCATCTTCTCGGTGACCGGCAAAAGTCCGGAGGCATCGATCTGCGCACAGTTCCCTAGGATGTTACGGTGCGTGAGCACCACGCCCTTCGGCTCGCCCGAGCTGCCACTGGTAAACAGTAAGCCCGCCTCACGATCGCCGCCCTCAGAGGGGATTTTGAGCAACTTGGCCAGCAGCTTTCCAGGGCACAGGTGAATCCAACTCAGCAGGGCCAGCGTCTTCACTTTGGGCAGCGACTTCAGCTCTTCGACCAGATCCACGATCCCGTTCTCCGGCCATGGGAAATGCGGCATCTTTTGCTGCACCTGCTCGGTCGTGAGCAGACAGTCGATGTCCGCCTTTTGAATACAGGCCTCCGCACTTGCGGGGCCTAGCGTGAAATTCAAATTCACTGGAACCTTACCGGCAAGTACGACGGCTAGATTGGCAATATAGCCGCCCAGACCGGGAGGAAATAGAATGCCGATGCGTGGCTTCGACGTCCACTCCGAGATGCGCCTCGAAAGCATGTAAGACAGCGCAAGCAGGAATCCGCTTTTAATGGTGCGCCGCTGCAGCGTGCGATCGACAATCAGCTCACGGCGTGGGTTACGCGACAGCGCTACAAAACTCTCAATAGCTAAATGGCTCTTGAGTTCGGGACGTTTTTGGAATGCAGCCTCCCCCAGATCGATTGCTTTCCCTAAACTCATTGTACAAAATAAGAGCTAGGACTGGAGTTCTGCTTACGGTTGATCGATTCATCGTACATTTCGCCAGCCTTGCACTCATCGAGCACTACTTTACCGCGGTCAGGAAAATCCGCTTTCATCGTCGTCGCCGAAACGATGAGCTTTTGCTCCTCGTGGCGTTTATCATCGGCAATGATTACAATGCGCACGGTGTTATTCTTAAATGCATCGAGTTCGTCATTCTGAATAATTATCTCAGGAAAGAAAGACTTTGTTTCGTCATCCACCGAATACCAGTTGTCGTACCTGTTGCTACTGGATTTACGATTCATTTTGGCACTGATGGTAATACGGGAGCCTTCTCCACAGCAGTAAGACACGTATCCACAAATCCATAATAACTCTGATGAATAACACTGTGCCCCGTTAGTTCAACTCTTTTCGTCAGCTGCTTCGTTCTACTCGTCAGCGGCGTCTGCGGCCTGCGCCTCTGCGGCGCGGACACTCAGCACCGCTTCGAGCATGGCTTGTTGGAGTGCTTCAAAGCCTTCGTCGGATACGCATGAAATTGGAAATACCTTCTCCTTTACCTTCTTTTGAAAGGCCTTGAGGTTTTTCACGGCGTTCGGTTCGTCCATTTTATTTGCACAGATTAGCTCTGGCTTATGAATGAGCCCTGGCATGTAGAGTTTGAGTTCATTTATCAGCACTCGATAGTCGGCCAATGGCTCACGCCCATCAGTGCCTTCCATATCGAGCATAATGATCAGCACTTTGCAGCGCTCTACGTGCTTGAGGAAACGGTGTCCGAGGCCGCGGTTTTCACTCGCGCCTTCGATCAGCCCAGGAATATCAGCCACCGTGATCCGCTCGTATAGCTCCGGATACTCCAGGACGCCGACAGTGGGAAAAATAGTGGTAAAGGGATACGCGCCCGTCTTGGGGTGCGCATTGGTAATCATATTGAGCAGGGTGGACTTACCCGCGTTAGGGAAGCCGATCAGGCCGACATCGGCAATGGTTTTGATGATAAGGCGAAAGTCGCCCTCCTCGGCGGGCTTGCCGAGTGTAAACTGGCGGGGCGCTTGATTGGTCGAAGACTTAAACTGAGCATTCCCTTTACCGCCCACGCCGCCTTCGAGTAGCAGCACCTCTTCGCCGTGCACTAATACTTCGGCGATGGGGTCGCCAGACTCCTGGTCGACCACAATCGTGCCGACAGGCAACCTTAAGGTAAGATGATCCCCATTCGCTCCGTGCTGGTCACTGCCACGCCCGGTCTCACCGTTTTTGGCTTTCCAGCCTGGCTTGAAGTGAAAATCCGTCAGATCCGCCACATTGGTATCGCCGACAATGTAGACGTTGCCACCGCGTCCGCCATCGCCGCCATCGGGGCCTCCCTTGGGCTCATACTTCGCACGGCGAAAGCTGAAACAGCCATCGCCTCCATTACCCGCCTTGAAACTGACCTTTACCTCGTCGTAAAACATGCCCCCTTTTCAGCACAGTCTACGCGCTTTGCAAATCTAATCCCTCAATGCTCTAAGGCAGCGCCTTCTCTACTGCATCGCGGACGATGCCACTGGTCAAACTCTGCGGCAGCACGGTGACTTCACCATCGGGGGTATAAAGCAAATAGAGCGGCACCCCAGAACGCCCAAAGCTTTCAAGCGCATCCGTAATCACAGGGTCGTAGCGCGTCCAATCCGCTTCGAGGGCGACGATGCCACGCTCGGCCAAGAGCGCTTCGGTCGCATCCGTGTGCAACGCGACCTTCTTGTTGACCTGACAGATCAAACACCAGGTCGCGGTGAAATCGACAAAGACGGGACGCCCCTCGGCAAGGAGCGCGTCCACTTTCTCCAAAGACCACGGCCCCCATTGCCCCGAGGCGTCGGCCTCAGCCGGATTGCCTCCATAGCTCGCATAGGCAGCCTTCGTCGCACGAATCCCTATCACGAGCGACGCCACGACCAAGGCCAGCGCCAGTAGCTTGGCAATCCACTGCGAGCGTTTCGAGCGAGACGGGGCCCCCCAGCGCCCAAAAATCCATGCGGCTACGGCACTCATCAGCATGATGACCAACAGAATGAAGATCGCATCCACCCCGCCTTGACGCCCTGCGACTAGCGCGAGAAAGACGACTGCCGCCATCAGCAAAAAGCCCATGCCTTGCTTAAAGGACTCCATCCAGAGGCCGGGCTTAGGCAAGAAGGCGATAAGCTTTGGAAACACCGACAAAACCAGAAATGGCGAGGCCAGCCCCAAGCCCATCATTCCAAAAATGAGCAAACCCGTCGCGATGTTAGCCTGCACGGCAAGGCCACTGACTCCGGCCACCAGCGGCCCCATGCAAGGCGCGCCGACGACAGCCGCGAGAATTCCCATGCCGAAAGAGCCGAGCACATCGTTACGTTTGGCCACGCTAGCATCCGCGCCGACCAACTTGCCCCCGAGCTCAAAGACACCCATTAAATTCAAGCTGAACAAAAAGAATACCGCCGTCAGCACAACGATGAAGCCGGGACTCTGGAGTTGAAAACCCCAGCCGATTCGCTCACCCAATGCACGCAGGGCAAAGAGCACGCCGGCTAAGGCGAGAAAGCTCAGCACCACGCCCGCTGTGTAGGCCAGACCGTGCCGCAAGGCATCGCTACGAGTCTGCCCCGCATGTTTAAGAAGCGAAAAGACTTTAAGCGAAAGCACCGGCAACACACAGGGCATAATGTTCAAAATCAGTCCGCCGAGGAAGGCTAAGGCCAAGAATCCAGGCAGGCCGAACGCGAGCAAGCGCTGCTCAAAACCGACTGGCTCGGTCGCCCTTAGCTCCTTGACTTTGCGAACGATGGGCGGTGCCTCATCCGTAATTGCGACCGATATCTGCCAAGCACCTTCGCTCGATTGTAAAATGCCACGGATCGAATCCGGCTGATCTTCAAAAAACGGCGTATCCATCGGCAGACGCAGCTCGGCGCGATTCGCCGTCGGATAGGCCAAAGTCTGCGCCGCACTGGGATCGACCTGCCCTTCGGCTTCCGCATAAAAGTAAAGATCGCTGGGAATGCCTGCCCCCTCCAATACGAGCACCAAGCTGGAATCGGCGACGTAAGCAGACGTCTGCCAGGCACTGCTTGGCTGCGCTTGCTGACTGCGCGCCTGGCTAAAAGCTGCGGCTTCCTCGCTGAGCGAAGTTTCTGCAACGACCGGTAAGCGCAGCTTCAGGCTGGCATCCCCAGGCAAACAGGCCTCCTTGCAAATCAGCCAAAAGAGATCTGCCTGAAGGGTGAGGTCCTCTCCGAGTTCCAGAGACTCCGAGGTCTGCATCGTGACGATAAAGACGGCCTCCTCTTCGTAGCCATAGTTGACCATGCCCTCAAGCTCGATCCGTTCGGGTGCCGGCCACTGAATTTCGCCCGCCTCGATCCCCTCTGGCAGCGTCCAGTCAATCGTCGTGCCCAGTCCGCTCGCGCCAGGGTTTTTCCAATAGATGTGCCAATGCGGCTCCAGCACGAAGCGCACGGCCACGTCAAAACTCTCACCGGGCACAATCGCCCTGTTTTCGGCAATGAGTTCCACCGTAGTATAATCTACCTTAATGGGCGCGGCATGCACCACACCAACCAGCAAGAAGAGCAAGGGGAAGAGCAGGCGCATGGTAGAATTCAACATATATAGAGTATGGATAGCAACGAAGGCACAAATATTCCAGAATAAGTGAACATCTTCCATCGCATGGGTGTCATTTTGATTGATGTCAACTGGTGGCAGGCGCGTCACTGCTCTGTAAGGATTCGGTCACTTTGCAGATTTATACACATGCGAAATTTAATTACCTACCTATCCCTCACCCTGATTCCACTCATGAGCTCTGCCTACGAACAAGCCTTTCCAAAAACCGATGTTGGTGCCTTTGAAATTAAGACGCTCCCCGCGGCGCGGCTCATCGCGAGCCATAGCGACCGCGCCTACTTCGATAACAGCAACGGCCTCTTCCGCCCACTCTTCCGCTACATCTCTTCCCGCGATATCGCAATGACCACACCGGTCGAGGCCGAGATCGAGCCGGGCGTAATGTATTTCTACATCGGTGACGATGTGAACAGCGAAACCTTGGACTCGACCGACCAAGTCAGCGTGCATGAACTCCCCGAGCGCCTGGTGGCTAGTCTCGGCGCGCGCGGTGGCTACGGGGAACAAAACTTCGTATCAGCAGTCGCCCAGCTCCGCGCTTGGCTGGCCGAAAATCCAAACTACGAAGCCATGGGCGAGCCTAGGGGCATTTATTGGAACGGACCCTTTACCCCTGGCTTTTTCAAACGATTTGAAGTGCACATCCCTGTGCGACTGGTCGCAGCCGAGTAACGATGCCTCCCGCTTACTCCATAATCATTCCCGCCTATAACGAGGCTGCAGAGTTGCCCGCCACACTGGCCTCGATTCGTGCAGCGATGGCGTCGTGCGACCTAGCTGGCGAGTGCATCGTGGTGGACAATAATTCGGACGACGACACTGCCGCCGTCGCCCGCCAGCAGGGCGCCGACCTCGTCTTACACGAACCGATCAACCAGATCGCCCGTGCTCGCAATGCTGGCACTGCTCAAAGTCGCGGGCGCTACCTCATCTTTATCGATGCCGACACACGCATCCAGCCGCAGCTATTGGTGGAAGCTCTCCGCCGACTCGAAGACACGCCCTGCGTCGGTGGCGGCTCCGTCATCCAATTCGAGGGCGAAGTGAGCGCGATCGGTCGCTTCGGCATCGGGATATGGGAGCGCGTTTCAAAACTCACAAGAGTCGCCGCCGGCAGTTTCCTCTTTTGCCGCCGCGACGCTTTCGACGCCGTCGGCGGCTACGACGAATCGCTCTACGCCAGCGAAGAAGTGCGCTTTTCCCGTCAGATCAAAAAATGGGGCAAGGCCCACGGCCTCACATTTACCATCCTTGATCACGCCCCCGCCCAGACCTCCGCGCGCAAGCTCCAGTGGTATTCCGACGCACAGATCCTCGGCTGGGTCGCGCTTATGATGCTGATGCCGCTGGCCGTGCGCTCCCGCAAACTCTGTAGCTTTTGGTACAAACGGCCTGAACAGGTTTAGCTATCTCAATCCTTGCCCCTCACGGAACAGGCCGCCATATTGGCGGTCTTTCCTAGATTCCGGGCGACTTCGCACCGGAAATTTTTATTTTTTAGAACATGCTCTACGACCGCCCGTATATGCGCCAGTCCCCTTCGGAGGCGCCCCCCACGAAGGCTTCGATGGTGACGACGCTGATCGCCATCACGGTGGCCGTGTTCGTATTGCAGCAGGTGCTGAACGTATTCTTCCCCGGCGTGGGTGGGCGAGAAAACGGTTTCATGAGCGAATGGTTTGCCTTGAGCGGTCAAAACTTCCAAGAGCTGAAGGTCTGGACGCTTTTCAGCTACGGCTTACTCCATAGTACCGCAGGTTTCTATCATATACTCGGCAACATGCTGGGGCTCTTTTTTATTGGCCGCATCGTCGAGCCACTCATAGGGCGCGAGCGTTTTCTCGGTCTCTACCTCGCGGGCACCTTGGCTGGTGGATTGGTTTATCTGCTCTTTCACTTTAATGGCTCTGGTCCAGTCGTCGGCGCTTCCGCAGCAATCATGGGTATACTGGCCTTCTTCTGCCTGCTTTATCCAGAGCGCCCGGTCACACTGCTGCTCTTCTTTATTATTCCGATCACGCTCAAACCGAAGTGGATCTTTTGGGGCAGCCTCGCGCTTTCAATTGGCGGCATTCTGCTCTACGAACTCCCTGGCAACTCGCAGGTCGCCCACTCCGCCCACCTGGGGGGGCTGTTTGCTGGCATCCTCTACTTCCGCTACTTTCACAATCGCGCGCCCGCGTTCTTTGCATCTGGCAGCGCACGCACCACCATTGAGCAACCAGCTTGGTTTAAACGCCGAAAAAAGACCGAGCCGCACATCAGCTACAAGGTCAACCGGAGCAACCGCGACGAGTTACAGAGCGAGGTAGACCGCATTCTCGATAAAATCAACGCTTCGGGCTTCGGCTCACTGACCGATGGCGAAAAGCTAACCCTCGACCGCGCAAAAGATATTTTAAGCCGCTAAATCCAGCGCATGTCTGACGATACTTCCAAATCACGTATGAAAAAACGAATCTTCCGAATCGCGCTCGTCGCTACTGCGGCGCTGGCCTTTGTACTCTCTGCCTATGCCAAGCTCGACCCGAGCAAAGAGATGGCCTCGCAGACGCGCTGGGTCGTCAACACGATCAACGCGCGCCACTACTTGCGCGGCACGATGGAGCACCTCGATGGCGCTGAAATGGTCGAAGCCTACATCGAGTCATTCGATTACGGGCGTATGTATTTCCTCCGCTCAGAAGTTGACGACTTTATCTTTCGCTTCGGCGATGCCATGGAAGACTCCCTGCAAAAGGGTAACCTCTACGCCGCCTTCGAGATCTACGAGAGCTTTAAGGAAAAGGCAGCCGCCCGCACAGAGTGGGCATTTGAACGTTTGCAGCAGGACTTCGACTTCACTGTGGATGAGAGTTTTTCACCCGACCGCCGCGAGGCTGAGTGGCCGGCCTCGACTGAAGAGGCCGAAGCACTCTGGCTGCGCCGTCTAAAATATGAATTACTCAACGAAATGCTCTCGCTCGCTTCCGAAGACAAGGAGACTAGCGACGCTTCACTGACGCCGAAGAATCCCGATGTCGCCGATCCTGACAAAGACGAAGAGGAATTCGATCCAACTAAGCTGCTACGCTTGCTGGAAGACCCCGTATTCTACGCAGAAACACTCGATGCCGCCCGCGAAAAAATCAACCGCCGTTACGAACGAAACCTCGGCTACACGGTCGCCCGCGAAGCCCCCGAAGTGCAAGAGTCGTTCATCAATGCGATGACGCAGATCTTCGACCCACACTCCTCCTTCCTCTCTTCCGACACGCTCGAAAGCTTTAACTCAGCCGTGCAAAACTCCTTCGTCGGCATCGGCGCACTACTCGAAGACGACGACGGCATTTGCACGATTAAAGAAATCCTTCCCGGTGGCCCCGCAGAACGCTCGCGCCTACTCGAGCCCGAAGACCAGATCCTGGGGGTCGCACAAGGCGACGGAGAGTTTGATGACGTCGTCGATATGCAACTGCGCTACATCGTGCGCAAGATTAAGGGAGAGAAAGGCACCACTGTGCGCCTACTCATTCGCCCCGGCGACGCGGCCGACCCATCCGTTCGTAAGACCGTAGCGATCGTTCGCGGCGAAGTGAAACTCACCGCCAACCTCGCGACAGCCAAACTCATCAGCGTGCCAGTGAACGACGAAAAGACCGTGGCAGTCGGCGTGATCGAGCTGCCCTCGTTCTATGGAAACATCGGAGCAGGCGGCACCCTCACGACGACGACCGACGATGTCTCTGAATTGATCAACAAACTCCGGGATGCGGGTGCTGAAGGCATCATCCTCGACCTGCGCATGAACGGTGGCGGCCTCTTGAGTGAAGCCGTTCGTCTGACCGGATTATTCATTCCCGTGGGGCCCGTCGTACAAGTGCGCGACAGTTCGGGACGTACAGATGTGCTCTCCGACCGTGACCCCAGTATGCTTTGGGGCGGCCCGCTCATCGTGCTAACTTCTCGTTTCAGTGCCTCCGCCTCGGAGATCGTGGCTGGTGCGTTGCAAGACCACGACCGCGCATTGATCGTGGGGAACCACTCCACCCACGGCAAAGGCACTGTACAGGAAGTTTACCACATGAATAACCGCATGCCGTTCTCGTTTTTCAAGAGCAACGAAGAGCAAGCCCGCCCCGTCGCTTCGAAAATCACGATCAAGCAATTCTTCCTCCCTGATGGCAGCTCGACTCAAGTCAAGGGTGTGCCTTCAGACATCGCGCTGCCATCGGTCAATGAGTTCCTCCCCATCGGCGAGGACGACTTACCCCACGCACTGCCCTGGGACGAAGTCAAGCCGGTGGACTGGATCAACAACTGGGCGAAGCTCAATGTAGATAGCCCCGAAGATCCGGCACTAGTGCAAACCTTGGCCGAAGCCAGCCAAGCGCGCCAAGAATCGCTCGAAGAGTTTCAGTTCCTAAAAAAGCAGATTGAGTGGCGCCGCCAGCGTTACGAAGAGAAAGCAATCTCTGTGAACCTAAAGCAACGTATCGAGCGCAAGATCCGCGAGAAGGACTATATCGAAGAACTCGACGATACCTACGAAGCCTTGAGCGAGGACGACTATGCGATGGAAGACTTCCTGCTCAAAGTAACCGAAGAGCAAGACGCCCTATCGAAGAAAAATCTAGCCGAGCCGAGCCAGGAAATAGTCGAAGAACTCCGTGATTCCATTATCGGTGAAGACGTCAGCGGCACGGTCGAAGACGCCGTCGCCGAGGCAATCGATTCCCTAGAGGAAAAAAAGGACGACGACGAACCCACTTACGACATCTACCTACGCGAAAGCGCCCGTATCATGGCCGACTGGGTGGAAACGCTCGGCAAATCGAAGACAGCGACCGCTTCGACGAAATAGTTAGCCGACACACTGTGGCGTGCTCGCTTGCCGAGCGCCCGTACCTACCCGCCCATCGGCTCCCAGCGCAGGCGTCCTGCAAGCGGACACGCCACACAAAGCACCACTCACTCATCCCACGTGCTTGGCGACCATGTTGTAGAAGTCGACAAAGAGCGGATCCGCATCGTTCGGGCCGGGAGCCGCTTCGGGGTGGTACTGAACGGAAAAGACCGGTTTATCCTTGAGGCGCAGACCTTCGACCGTTCCGTCGTTAAGGTTAACCTCGGTCACGATGGCACCGGCTTTTTCCAGCTCTTCGCGGGTCGAGGCGAAGCCGTGATTTTGTGCGGTGATCGAAACCTTGCCCGTTTCGAGATTCTTGACCGGCTGGTTACCGCCACGGTGGCCGAACTTGAGCTTAAAGGTCTTCGCACCTAGGGCATGGGTGATGATCTGATGCCCGAGGCAGATACCAAAGGTCGGGTAATCCTCTATCAATTCCTTGACGGTGGCGTGCGCGTAATCAACCGCGCCAGGGTCGCCGGGTCCGTTGGAGAGGAAAACGCAGTCCGGCTTAAAGGCTTTGATTGCCGCAGCCGAAGTCGTGGCGGGGAAGACATGCACATCGAACCCATGATGTTGTAACTTGCGGTAGATGGAAAACTTCGCACCGAAGTCCATCGCCGCGACCTTATAACGCTTGAGCGCCGAAGTGTCTTCGCGCATCAGATGCGTGCCCTCGACGGTAAATGGAGTCGATTGCTTCATCTCCGGATCCCAGTGGTAAGGCTCCTTCGCAGTGACTTCTTTAACGAAGTCCACACCGATCAACCCGTCAAATCCCTTGGCGCGTTTCACCGCTTCTTCTTCAGAAATGCCTTCGGTGCTGATGCAGGCATTGAGCGCTCCGGAGACGCGCAGCTTTTTCGTAATCGCGCGGGTATCCACCCCCTCGATGCCCGGGATGCCTGCCTCCGTTAAATAATCTTGGATCGAAATATTGCTGCGCCAATTACTGGCGACTGGGCTGATTTCGCGCACGACGAATCCCTTGACCTTAGGGCCGTCCGATTCCACATCGTCCGGGCAAATACCGTAATTGCCGATCTGCACCGCCGTCATAGTGACAATTTGGGAGAAATAAGACGGGTCGGTCAAAATCTCCTGATAGCCCGTCATGCTGGTATTGAAGCAGGCTTCGCCTACGTTGGTAGCCACTGCGCCAAAGGCGCGGCCACGAAATACCGTTCCGTCTTCAAATGCGATGAGTCCTGTGCGAGTCGTTTTAGCCATGTTGCGCAGGAGCCAAACGAGAATCCCGCGCTGTGCAATTCAAAAGCTTCAAGTTACAAAGACAAAGAACCAATCAGTGACGCGGATTGACAAGTTATAGACGAAGCTGGACAAAATCAGACTTTCCGGCTAGTTTAAGGGCATGAATCTAATCGAAATCGCCCCCAAAGGAGACTACAATCTATTTCTTCGCTACGACGATGGCAGCAGCGGAGTAGTCGATCTTTCATCCTATGCAGGACGGGGAGTGTTTTCGGCGTGGCTGAAACCTGGTGTATTTAAGCAAGTCCAATTAACTGCAAATGGTCATCCAGAATGGCCTAGTGAAATCGACCTTTGTCCCGATGCACTCTACATGCAACTGACGGGTAAACGCCCCGAAGAAGTTTTTCAAACACTAAGCCATCTGCCCACACATGCCTGAACTTTCTCGCTTCTACGGCATCGTCATTCAGATGTATTTTGGCGATCATCCGCCGCCGCACTTTCATGCGATCTACGCAGGCAGCAAGGCAGTCGTCGATATCGAATCTTTGGCATTCATCGAAGGACAGCTTCCACCCAGGGCTCGCGGTCTTGTCATTGAATAGGCGACGCTCCACCAAGATGAACTGCGGGCTGCATTTCATAAAGCAGTCGCGCTGGAAGCTCCGGGTAAAATCGCCCCATTAGATTAAGGTAATAAATCGCCCCAGCTTCACGGGAGTGGGTAGTCAATAAATACCCTGAGTCATTATTTCGCTCTGTTTCTAAAGTCAGCGTGTCTTCTGTATTCGTGACAATTGGAGCCCATCCACCACTGTCGAGCTGCACGTAGTGTGTGCCTGCATAAGCATTTGGAGTCCATCCAGGAGTCGCCGCAGTCAAACTGTTCGCACTGGAAACCGCACCTTCTCCCTCAAAAACTCGCGAGTTAACGAGTCCGCCTTGGCTAATAATGGATGTCTTGCCCTGCCCTTCAAGCACGACCTCAACGACCCCGACCGGCAGAGTTAAAACCTCAGGTATAGCCGCGAAGAGCGCCCCGCCTGCAAGCGTAAGAGCGAGGCGTGATTAGCAGCTACACGCCCATCAGCACTTCACCGAGCTGCCCTCGCACGGCCCCCGCCGCTTCCAGATCGATCCAATAGATCATATCGCGGCACTTTTTCTCGTTGGTGATGATACCGGCTTGGCGGAGGATGCGTAAATGGTGGGAGGTTGCTGGCTGTGAAAGCCCAATCCGCTCTGCGATGGTGGAGACATTACAGGCGTTGTGGCAGGTCGGCTCGGTCGGCAATAGACGCAAAATCTGCAGGCGCACCGGATCGCCCAGCGCCCAGAGCTGCTTCGCCAGCGCGTCGATCTCCACATTTGTTTTTACTGATACCATTGACATATTTAAGTATATAGATACATCAACTAGTCAACTACCGAAGAATCTCTTTCTAACTCTCTAACCTTCCGCCCCTCCCACCTTCATAGCTTCCCACTTTCCCACCCTCCTACCTTCCCACTTTCAAAACTTCTCTTAAAATGTATCCAAACGACTCACTCGAAAACTGGCACCAAGGCCAAGGACTATGGGGTGACGTGCCCGCCGAGGACTGGAATAGCTGGAAATGGCAGCTTAAGAATCGACTAACCAAGCTGGAACACTTGGAAAAACACATGCAACTGACCGCCGATGAGCGGGCAGGCTGCCTCTTTGCCAAGGACAAGCTGGCGCTGGCGATTACGCCTTACTTCTTCAATCTGATCGATTGCGACGACCCCAACTGTCCGGTACGCCGTCAAGTCATCCCCCGTTCTGGCGAGATGCACTCTGCCCCCGAGGAGATGCTCGACCCGGTCGGCGAGGAAAACACCAAACCTGTCGACGGCATCGTCCACCGCTACCCTGACCGTGTGCTGTTCCTAGTGACGGATCGCTGCGCCGCCTATTGCCGCTACTGCACCCGCAGCCGTCTGGTTTCCAATGCACAGGATTATAATTTTCACCCGGAGTTTGAGAGCGGCTTAGAATACATTCGCACGCATCCCGAGATACGCGATGTGCTGTTAAGCGGAGGCGATCCCCTACTGCTCTCCGACCGCAAGCTCGACTACCTGCTGGGCGAGTTGCGCAAGATGCCTCATGTCGAATTTATCCGTATCGGCTCGCGCATTCCAGTATTCTTGCCGCAACGAATCACGCCAGAGCTCTGCGAAATTTTCAAAAAGCATGGTCCGATCTGGATGAGTATCCATGTCAACCATCCCAACGAGTGTACCCATGCGCTTCGCGATGCATGCGAGCAGCTGACTTACGCCGGTGTGCCGATCGGCAACCAATCCGTCCTGCTGCGAGAGGTGAATGACGATGCCAAGGTCATGCAGTCTTTGATCCACCGCCTACTGATGATGCGGGTGCGCCCTTACTATCTCTACCAATGCGATTTGATCACGGGGAGTGCCCACCTGCGCGCGGACCCGCGCAAGGGCATCGAAATCATTCGTAGCCTACGCGGCCATACCACTGGCTATGCGATTCCACAGTTTGTGATCGATGCACCAGGCGGCGGCGGCAAGATCCCGATCAACCCGGACTACGTTAAAGAGATTACCGACGAGGCGATCGTGATGCAGAACTTCAGCGGCGACGAATACCGCTACCCGCTGATCAACGGTGCAAAGACAGAGAAAGATCCAAACACACCTGTATTGGAGACGATATTGATGTAAACTCGCACACTGCGAACCAAAAAAATCGCCCCTCCGGCTGAGCGGAAAGGGCGACCTATTCAGGACGGGCCAACTAACCAAGAACGCCTATCCTATATTAAAAAGTTTTGCAAAGAGCGGTAGGAATGGGGCTACCGTTGGAAGCCATGACTTGACCACGAGGTGCACCGGAAGTATGGAAGACGGCGAAGACGGCACCAACCAGCATGTCTTCAGTCACAGGTGCGGGGTCGGCACTCCAGTTAGCAACACCAGTGGTGCGGAGCGATGTGCCATTGCGGGCGATCACTTTGTGCGAGATCAACTCGCCGCCGGCTGTGCGGTAAACGACCATCATGCCGACACGGATGTCAGCCAGGTTGGCCTTTTGAACGATGATCAAAGAATTGTCGCCGAAGAAGTCGCCCATCGATGTGCCAGAGGTGCGAGTGACGCTCCATGCAGGACTGAGGGAAGCGATCATTTCCGCATCGCTGAGAGCTTTCTCAAAAGGGGCTGAAGACTTAGGGGCGGCGTTGAGTGTGGAAACTGCGACGAGACAGGCGGTCAAGAAGGCGATGATAGTTGTTGTTTTCATGCCTATAGAATACCCCAACGGAGCTTCTTTAGGTATCGAGTGAAGAGGGCAAATTAGCCCCTTTGTTCTCTGAATTTCCGGGAATACAAAACGTAGTTCTGCTACGTAAAATCACGTAGATAGATTACATGGCGCTTATAGCCAAACACTTGCGTGGAATTTACTGGAAATTAACAATTCACCCGCCGCCTAGATCACGTCGAGACCTAGGCGCAAATCTTCGCAGATACGCATCAGTCAACGACGGAGATTCTCACAGGGAAATCACGTATCCATAGATTGGATACAAATCGATGCACACCCTAAAGAGCCGTTTCAGTATATCGTTGTTCGCGGATGACGGTGATCTCGACCGTGCCGGGATAATTCAATTGTTCTTCGATGCGTTGGCGAATGGTGCGCGCGAGTTGCCGCGCCTCTTCATCGTTAACGACTTCTGGCTCGACAATAACTCGCACCTCACGCCCTGCTTGCACCGCATACGCCTCGCTCACTCCCGGCAAAGCGGCAGCGATCTCTTCGATGCTCCTGACACGTTGAATAAAGCCGTCCAGCGACGAAGCGCGAGCGCCGGGGCGCACGGCAGAAAGCGCATCAGCCACCATAACGAGTCCAGCATAGACGCTCTCGGCAGGCACCTCTTGGTGATGCGCGGCGGCGGCGTTGACGACACGCGCATCTTCGCCGTGCTGCTTAATGATCTCCGCGCCCACGGCGGCGTGGCTACCTTCATATTCTTCATCGACCGCCTTGCCTATGTCATGAAAGACTCCCGCACGTTTGGCGATCATGGGATCGAGACCGATCTCGGAAGCGATCAGGGCGCAGAGGTTCGCAACCTCGACTGAGTGTGCGAGTGTGTTTTGATTATTCGAGAGTCTATAGTGCAGCTTACCAAGTAGTGCCACCACTTCGGGGTGCACATCGTGGAGGCGCAACTTGCGTAACGCACCCTCCCCCAAGTCGATCACATTGGCGTGCATCTCTTCCTCTGCTTTGACGACCTCATCCTCAATACTAGAAGGGTGAATACGACCATCACGCAAAAGTGCTTCGAGCGCAATTCGGGCAATCTCACGGCGAACAGGATCAAAGCAGGAGATGAGCACGGAATCCGGCGTCTCATCGATCATCAAGGTGGTACCAGTCGCGTGCTCGAAAGTGCGGATATTGCGTCCCTCTCGTCCAATGATGCGCCCTTTCATCTCTTCGCTCGGCAGGTTAACCACCGTGGCCGTCGCGTCGTTCATCGGCTGACTAGTGATGCGCTGCATGGCCGCCAGAAGAATACGCTTAGCTTCATCGGCGACGTCAGCCTCGGCACGCTCCAACTTATTGCGACGTAGGTCACGGATTTCTTGCTCGCACTCTCGCTCGGTCGCCTTGATCAAGAACTGACGCGCCTCATCGCGTTCCATCTGGGAAATTTGGTGCAGCTTGAGACGATAGAGTCGGCGGATTTTCTCAGCCTCGTGCTCGGCATCGGCGACCACACGTTGTTCGCGGGTCAGCTCTTTGAGTCGTGAATCAACCTGTAATTGTTCTTCGATTTGCCGCTCGGCTTGGCGCTCCAGTTCGCGCGCCCGGCTATTTAACTCATCTTCACGAGTGGCTAGGCTACGGTCTAAATCGAGTTCTCTATTTTTAAAGCTCAGTTCCAATTCTGACTGGGCTTCTTTTTGTGCCAGCCGCGCCTCGCGCTGCTCGACATCTAACTGAGTGCGCAAGGCATCTTCCTGCCGCGCAAACAGACGCTTTGTCGCGAGAAATATAAGTAGAATGCCAGCAACAGCACCTACCAGCCCCCCTAGAATATGGTCCAAATTCATACGTATATTCGTTGATAACAAACCTGTAAGGCGGGGCTGATCCGAGCGAGCTTGTTATTATGAGCTGAGCGCTGCGGGGTGACAGACGCCTAGCAATGTGAGCTGGAATATGCCGATCGCGTAGCTGAGATCAAGTGAAACTTCCAATCCAGAAAACTCACGCGATTACCGAAGAGACTGAGATTTTCGTTTAGCTCATGTTCGTCGCTTTACTCCAGGCCATCCTTCTGCATAGATTAACTCCGATGGCTTTCCGCTCATTCATTTTTCTGTTCAGTCTAACACTGACCTGCTCTTTGCAGCTAAACAGCCAAAGTCGGCTACTGAACCACGACTTTCAAGTAGTCGTTCCCACGGAAGACGCGGAAAAAGCAGTGGTAGTGCAAATACGCGGGAATGAGCGTAAAAACAATTCGCAGAACCGCCTATCCATCATCTCTGAGTCCCAATATGAATACCCGGAACCCGAAAGCGGCTGCGGCCCCATCGCGCTACTCAATACTTTAGTCTGGTATGAAAAATACGGCCTGATCGCCCCTCTCTTCCGCGAATCAAATCCTGAAATTTACAAAAAACGCCTCTTCGCGGAGATTGATAGGCGCATCTTACAAAGCTCGGGCATATCCCGCAGCGAGCAAATGGGCTCACGGAATCTGGATATGGCGATGGCGCTCGACGGTATCGTTAAAGAGCAATCGGAGGGTAAACTCCGCGTGCACTACGACTATATCATCGCCCCGCTACGGCTCAAAGACCTGCTCAACACCATGCCCAATTTCAGGACAGGATATTTACTCGGCTACCCCAAGGATCCCGCCACCGGCGAAACTATGTCCGTGCTCCACGCCGTCACCCTGATCCGCGCGGACCGCGCAGGCTACGTGACCCTTGCCACTTGGGGTGAAAAGTATCGCGGCCTGCTCCGCATGCGCGGCGACGAGCAATGGTTTATCCCGCAAGCACCGCACGACATTGAGATCAAGATTCTCGGCATGATGCGCTTTATCCCGTTTGAACCACTAGAGCCGGGGCAGGACGCCGCTACGCCCCGAAGATAAAGCTAGGTTTTTCCTTCCACCTTGGAGATTTGTCATTACCCATTACTAGTCCCTGATCGCTCAAAGAGCGAAGCGGGAACCATTCACATTTAATTATATGACACTTTTCCAAGCCACCCTCTTCACCGGCATCTTTCTGACCGCCTTCGGTGCTCACTTTCTCTGGCACGGCATGCGCGCCGCCAAGAGCGTGCAGGCCTTCCCCCGCTCTCGCGTGGCGGCCTACATTCTACTCGGCACCGCTGCGGCGTGGTTCCTCTATAAAGTCACCCAGCTCGGCCCCGCCGATTTCGGGCAATATAAAAACCTCCTCTTCGGCATCTTTCTCGTGGTCGCCCTCGGTTCCTTTATCTACGTGCCCGACTTTCTAGCTGTGCGCGGACTAGCCGCCTTGATTCTTTTGATCGCCGGCTCACTTCTAAACGCTGCCTACATGGAGTTGCCGATGGCACGCCTCTTCCTAGTCAGCTTTGTCTATCTCGCCATCATCGTCGCCCTCTATCTGGGAGCCAACCCATTCAGGCTACGCGACTTCTTCGAATGGCTCTACCGTAAAGAGATACGCCCACGTATCTTCGGTGGCTTTTTTGCCGTCTATGGCTGCCTGCTACTTGGCGTCGCCCTAACCTACTAAACACCACCCGATGGTAACAGCATGCATACGTAGGAGCGTCACTTGTGACGCCCGCCGCTGCTCCAGCCCAACAACACAGCGGGCGTCACAAGTGACGCCCCTACCCTCTCATGTCTGAGAACCCACAAAGCGGACTGCTTATCATCGTATCCGGCCCCGCCGGCAGTGGCAAAACGACCCTCTGCGACCGCATGCTCGCGGAGATCCGCCAGATCGAACGCGCCGTCACCTCGACCACCCGACAGCCGCGCGGCGGCGAAGTCGATACCGTCGATTACTATTTCTTCGATCACGACAGCTTTCAGGCCAAAATCGCAGCGGGCGAATTTTACGAATACGCCCACGTTCACAGCAATCTCTACGGCACTCTCCAAAGCGAGGTGCAAGATAAGCTAGCGAATGGCACCGATTTACTGCTCAATATCGACGTGCAAGGTGCCGCCCAAATGCGCGAGACCGCTCAAAATGATCCCCTGCTGAAAGGCAAAGTGATCACCGTTTTCATCATGCCACCCAGCGTGGAAGAGCTCGAGGCCCGCCTGCGCGGACGCGGCACCGACCCCGAAGACGAAGTGCAACGCCGCATGAAGGTCGCCCTCGAAGAGATGAAGCAAAGCAAATTCTACGACCACACGATATTGAGTGGCTCCCGCGACGAAGACTTTGCCGCCCTGCAGACAATCTATGGCTTGGCTGTAGCTGCGCGCTGCCGCAGTTGAGAGTCGACCGCGCAAGCTGCGAGAGGATGGCGCAGGGACATTTCAGCTGCTGATCTAAAGATTTGATATAAATAGTTTTTTCTAAAAATAGCTAGACTTGGCAGATTAGATCATTCACAGTCATTGGCTATGAAAGTCAAAGACGATGCCCATAAATTTATACTTGGTCAAGTAGCGGTTCGATTGCTGGAAGAATCCGAGCGTGCGCGTTTCGATGAACTGCTGGAGCAAGAGCATTATTTGAAAAGCGCCCGAATTGGAGGCCGCTCGCTACGCTATGTTGCGGAGCTGAACGGGGAATGGATCGCGCTGATTACTTTTTCCGGCGCGGCTCCGAACTTAAAGGCACGCGAGCAGTGGATTGGTTGGAGTCAGGTGCAGAAGGCTCGCCGCTTGGGTTTCGTGGTGAACAATAGTCGTTATCTACTTTTAACAGAGCGGCACAGTTACCCGAACTTGGGTTCAAAGGTTTTGTCGCTGTGTTTGAAGCGTTTATCGGGCGACTGGGAGCAGGTCTGGGGTCAACCAGTGTTGGTGGTGGAGAGCTTTGTGGACGAGCACTACGGTTACGAGGGCACTTGCTACAAAGCTTGCGGTTTTGATGCGGTTGGGCTGACGGCAGGCTACGCTCGCAGCAGCCGCGACTATTACACCGAGCACGCCCGTCCTAAGCAGTTGTATT
>Ga0209390_10001671_pt1 | contig 41873 bp, 30 predicted proteins | sample BON01_FD_187212 | JGI IMG/M metagenome (GOLD analysis project Ga0209390, IMG submission 187212) | Freshwater microbial communities from Lake Bonney liftoff mats and glacier meltwater in Antarctica - BON-01 (SPAdes) (version 2) | ecosystem: Environmental > Aquatic > Freshwater > Ice > Glacier...
ATCCAAGTTACAGCGGAAGTAATATGGGACGTGTTACCAGTTATGCGGCGAAAATGTTATTGGCAAAGGTGTACATGACAAGTACAGATCTTCGTAATTATAGTTTGGCCCAAAAGGAATTGGAGGATATCGTAAATTCAGGGCTCTATGAAGTAATTCCGAGCTATGAAGACCTATTTGATCCTGCCAAGAAAAACAGTAAGGAATCCATATTTGAAGTACAATACCTAGATGGAACTGCAGGAGAAGCTAGTAATTTCATTTATACGTTTGCTCCGGTGGGTTCCAAAGGAACGGTCTTTGTAGGACCAGGTAATGGAGGAGGAAGAAATATCCCCACCCTCAACATGGTGAATACCTATGAAGCCAATGATCTGAGAAAGGATGTTTCTATTGGATTTTTTCAAAGAGGCGAATTATCTGTTCCATATGTAAAGAAATATGATCACGATGTTAATCCGAACTTCGCCACAACACCTGACAATTGGCCGATATACCGGTATGCTGATGCTTTACTATTACTTGCGGAAGCAATCAACGAGCAGGCTTATAATACCGGGGTGCCTTTTACCTATTTGAATAAAATTAGGTCCAGGGCCAACTTACCAGATCTGACAACTACTGATTTACCAAATCAGACTGCATTTCGTGATGCTGTTGCTCATGAAAGACGCGTAGAACTTGCTTTTGAAAACCATCGTTGGTTTGATTTGGTGAGAACAGGTAAAGCCATAGAAGTGATGTCTGCTTATGGACAGATAGAATTAGCCAATCCCACAACACCTCCGCCTAATTTCTTACCATATGATCAGACCTGCTGGGTCATGACAACAAATAAATTGCTTTATCAAATACCTAGTGGAGAACTAAATTTAGCTCCGAAAATCGCACCAAATCCAACGGATTGATATTGGTTAGAATAATATCCCTGACTATGTACGATTATATGTATGGTCAGGGTTTATTTTACGTACAATGAGCTCAATATGAATACAATCTTGTAGGCAAATTAATTCATTTAGAAAGCGGTGTGATCTCAAATTCAATAATCGAACAAATCAACATGAAATCTTACTTCCTATTAATAGTAAAAAGTTTCGGTTTTGTTTATTGTTTATTAATGTTGAGCAATTGTAATCAAGTAAATAAGCCGTCCACTTCGAAAATCCCCCAACCTAATATAGTATATGTACTTACAGATCAGTGGAGGGCGCAGGCTACAGGGTATAGTGGTGATCCCAATGTGCAAACTCCGAATTTAGACAGATTAGCAGCCACTGCTGTCAACTTCGAAACTGCTGTAAGTGTAATTCCTGTTTGCACCCCATATCGTGCAGCACTTATGACGGGTCGATATCCACTCAGTACGGGGATGTTCATGAATAACCTCTATTTGCCAAGTGAAGAATTGGGTATGGCCGAGATTTTCAAAGAAGCAGGTTATGAAACTGGATATATTGGCAAATGGCACCTGGATGGACATGGAAGAGAAGAATTTACTCCGAAAGAACGTCGACAGGGTTTTGATTATTGGAAAGCATTGGAATGTACCCATGATTACAACAACTCCTCTTACTATGCAAACAATGATACTACTAAACGAAAGTGGGAAGGTTATGATGCTTTCGCTCAAACAAAAGATGCACAACAATATATCCGTAGCCACAAAAACGGAAATAAACCTTTTCTTCTGGTAATGGCCTACGGAGGTCCTCACTTCCCACACGAATCTGCACCATCAACATTCAAGAAATTGTATCCTGTTGATGCTATAAAACTTCGCCCAAATGTACCTAAAGAAAGGCAAGCCCAAGCCAGACTTGAGGCACAAGGTTACTATGCTCATTGTTCTGCTTTAGATAGTTGTATTGGACAAATTATGGCAACATTGGAAGAAGTTGGTGAGGCTGAAAATACCATACTTGTTTTTACAGCTGATCATGGAGAAATGCTAGGTTCTCAAGGGGAACGTCCAAAGGAAAAACAGCGTCCCTGGGATGAATCTATCCGTATTCCTTTTTTACTTCGGTATCCGGCAGCTTATGGGATGAATGGATACAAAGTAAAAACACCTCTAAATACTCCAGATATCCTGCCGACATTGTTGACTATGTCTGGAATTCCCATCCCGTCCTCAATAGAAGGAGAGGACCTTACTGGTCTTATCACAAATGATAAAACTGATATGGATCGGGCAGTACTATTCATGTGTGTTGTTCCATTTGCCGGATATTATGATGGTGATTCTTACAGGGGTATACGTACTTCCCGATATACATATGTTCGAAATGCTGAAAGGCCCTGGCTATTGTATGACAACTTAAATGATCCCTATCAGATGAAGAATCTTATTGATGCCGATGGGTATTCATCATTGCAAAATGATTTGGAAATGACCCTTCAATCAAAGCTTAAAGAAAGAGGGGACTTATTCCTCTCAAAAGAGCAATACCTAAAAGATTGGGGTTATGAAGTTGACGATAAGAACGTTATTCCATGGGGTAATTATGCGCATGAAACAAAAATTCAGAGTCCTGTTTATCGATAGAATAAAGAAAATACTATGACATTTGAAATGATTCAAATAAAAAACAAAATGAAATCATACAGCTTAGTAATATTGAAAGGAGGCATATTGGTATATAGTTTATTGATGTTGAGCATGTGCACTCAAACAAATAAACCTGTCACTACCCAAGTTCCTAAACCTAATATCATTTATATCCTTGCTGACCAATTTCGGGCACAGGCAACCGGATATAACGGGGATCCGAATGCCAGGACACCAAATTTGGATCAGTTAGCTGCAAACTCGATTAATTTTAAAACAGCAGTGTCTGTAAGTCCAGTTTGTACGCCCTATCGTTCTGCATTGATGACTGGTCGTTATCCACTGAGTACAGGGATGTTCATGAATGATCTTTATTTACCAAGTGAAGAGCTTTGTATGGCAGAAATCTTTAAGGATGCCGGTTATGAAACAGGCTACATTGGAAAATGGCACTTGGATGGACATGGACGAGAAGCCTATATTCCCAAGGAACGTAGACAAGGTTTCGACTATTGGAAAGTATTGGAATGCACCCACGATTATAATAATTCCTACTACTATGCCAATGACGATACCACAAAACTCAAGTGGGAAGGTTATGATGCCTATGCTCAAACAAAAGATGCACAGGATTACATTCAGGATCAGACAAAGGGTGATAAGCCCTTTATATTGATGATTTCATATGGTATTCCGCATTTTCCTCATCAATCAGCACCTCCAGAATTCAAGGAATTGTACCCGGTTGATTCAATTAAACTGCGTCCCAATGTACCGGAGTGGAGGCAGGAACAAGCTCGTGCTGAAGCACAAGGTTATTATGCGCATAGTATGGCACTTGATCGTTGTATTGGTGAGCTTATGAAAACGTTGGAAGAGACAGGTGAAGCCGAAAATACAATTGTTGTGTTTACTGCCGACCATGGCGAAATGTTGGGATCACAGGGTCAATCGACCAAGGAAAAACAGCGACCATGGGATGAATCCATTCGTATTCCTTTTCTAATCCGGTATCCAGCAGTTTATGGGACAACGGGTTATGAAGTAAAAGCGCCGCTTAATACACCGGATATTTTGCCCACTTTACTGACAATGTCAAATATTACTATTCCTGGTTCTGTTGAAGGGGAAAATCTCACCAATTTCATTGCCACAGATTCAATTGACGATCGAACAGCTTTGATTATGAGTGTGTATCCTTTTGCCGGATATCATGATGGAGACCCTTTTCGGGGGATTCGTACTGCCCAATATACCTATGTTAGAAACCCTAATGGACCCTGGCTGATGTATGACAATACGAATGATCCTTATCAATTAAAAAATCTGGTGAATGATCCGGCTTATTCAACATTGCAAAGTGAATTGGAGAATAAATTGCAAGCCAAACTTGAAGAAAGAGGGGATACCTTCCAGGACAAAGAACAGTATTTAAATGATTGGGGTTATGAAGTGAATAGTAGGGGAGGAGAAATTCCATATAAATCTTATGAAACCAGGGTTCAGAGTCCTTCATACAGATCAAAGTAAAAATAGGATCAGTTTGCCATGAATGGCATTTAATTTTTTTGGGAAAGTATAGGCAGAAGTTAAGCTTTAAGATAGCTTAAAATACATAATTAATGCTGCCCAGAATTACCAGACAAGTTTTGCCATTCAATTTATTCCAATTAATTGGCAAAATAGCTTTCAAAAAAGTGTTTGTAAAAATACAGATATTAATTTATTGCCACTTTGTATAATATAATTTCTTTTAATAAAACCTTTATGAAATTAAATTTGAAATGAATAAAACTGATGTAACCCAACTTTATAGTCAGAACATTGCAGACCTTGCAAGTAAAACCATAGCTGTCTTGTTTACAATTCCATACCACATCAGCTGCTTATTTATAATAGCAATGATGGGCACCGCTTGTAATCGTTCTAATACTGTTAAAGAAAATTCAAAAAGGCCAAATGTATTAATATTACATACTGACCAATGGCGGGCCCAGGCTTTTGGTTATTCGGGAGACCCAAATGTAAGCACCCCAAATCTGGATAGATTAGCTGGAGAGAGTGCTAATCTATTCAATGCAGTATCAGGTATGCCTGTCTGTACGCCCCACCGTGCGTCTCTCTTGACAGGGCAACGCCACCTAACTCATGGTGTGTTTATGAATGACGTGCAATTGGATACCAATGCCATTACACTTGCCGAAGTATTAGCCGAGGCTGGTTACCAGACAGGCTATATAGGCAAATGGCACTTGGATGGCAGGGGACGGAGCAGTTTTATTCCTCCCGGGGGTCGGCGCCAAGGCTTTCAATATTGGAAGGCTTTAGAATGTTCACATGATTATAATGAATCTGCTTATTATGCAGGAAATTCACCTGAAAAAAAATTCTGGGATGGATATGATGCTATTGCACAGGCCCGGGATGCACAGCAGTATATTCTTAAGCATGCTACAGATGAAGAACCTTTTCTGCTTTTTTTAAGCTGGGGAACACCTCATGCACCTTATCAAACGGCTCCTCAGAAATACCAGGGTATGTATGATCCGAATGCTTTACAAATTAGGCCTAATGTTCCACCTGACATGGAAGCAAAAGTACGGAATGATCTTGCCGGATATTACGCTCATTGTTCTGCTCTGGATGATATGGTAGGACAAATACTTCGTACTTTAGATGATGCTGGTATCAGGGACAATACCTTAATACTTTTTACTTCCGATCATGGAGATTTGTTGGGTTCACACGGAGCTTATAAAAAACAGCGTCCTTACGAGGAATCAATCCGAGTACCCATGCTTATTAATTTTCCAATGATTCAAGCAGGTGATTATAAGGCATTGATGAACTCATACGACATTATGCCAACGTTATTAGGTTTATGTGACGTCAAAGTGCCGTCAGCAGTAGATGGCTTTGATTACAGCTCGTATCTGTCAAACCAAGAGGTGCTGCAGGATACCTCAACATTGATTACCTGTGTGCAGCCTTTTGGACAATGGAATCGATTTGATCATGGAGGGAAGGAGTACAGGGGTTTAATTACTTTGCGTTTTACTTACGTGAGGGATCTGGACGGTCCATGGCTGCTTTTTGATAACCAGGAAGATCCCTATCAGATGAATAATTTGCTGGATCATCCGCAGTATGGTGAACTTCAAGCTAACTTGAATGAGATGCTTTTCGAAAAGCTGCAAAAAAATGCAGATGAATTCCGACCTGGTATGGAGTATATAAAACAGTGGGGGTATCAAGTTGATGAAAAGCAAAATATTCCCTACAAACAGTAAGATAAAAGTTTAAGATTAAAAGTGTGGCTTCATTGGTATGAAAAACTGGCCATGGCAATATCTCTGACCCTTCCGATCGACCATTTCATTGTGACCATTCATTGGACTCAAAAAGAATGTTTTTATTGAAGAAATAAATAAAGCTAAATGTTAAATAGATAAGTAAATGAAGTATACCAGCAGCATTTTAACTATTTCCTTCCAAGCATTGGTTTTATTTACTGGCAGTAGTTCTTCCTAGAAATGACTTTGAATCCCACAAAACTTTTTAATCAGCTTACTGAATTAAAATAAGGTATGGAAAAACAGCTTATATTTGTTCTCAAAGCTGCTCTTTAAACCTGTGGCCCATTCTAGTCTTAATCCATTTAATTTGTAATTAACAATTTTCTTCACCTATAAGCTATATCAATTTAACAAAATCCGATTACTATTTTGATAAATGCTGGGAAGAGGAATTAAAATTTTGATGAGATCCCTATTAAGTGCAAAAATATTGCATAAAACCCTCTAATACATATAGCCTCCTATCATGCCCTAGAGGTAGGGCTAGACCTTTTCTGTTTTATTAGTAACAGGGATTTAATATTAATAAACTGATTATCAATAATTTATAAAATATTAAAAATATATTTTCAGGTAAGAGGTTACATTTGATATTTATTGTGCTTTATCTTATGAAACCAAAATAGGGTCTTGCGTTGCGGCACCTCTAAATGGTTTTTTATTCGAATCTGTTTTTCTTCGTCTCAATGGATCTTGAGCGAAAAACATAACCCAAAATGCCTGAAAAAAAAATCTCACCGGACTACGTAGCAAAGCAAGAACACTGTTCTGACAATTCTTCTCCGCCTTTTTCTTCGGAATCTGCGGCGTGGAATTCGTTTAGAAAGGGAAATGAATCCGCATTTATCTTTATCTACAAATCGTATTTTGATGTGCTTTATGGGTATGGATTCAGCATTGTTGCAGATTCAAATTTGATAAAGGATTCCTTGCAGGACTTATTTGTGGAGCTTAGGGAAAGAAGGGGACATCTTGGCCCCACAGATTCCATAAAATTCTACCTCTTCAAATGCCTGAAGAGAAAATTGGTCAAGGAGCTGGCCAACTGGCCGGGGAAAAGGGAGTCCCTTGAGGTCTTGCCTATGGGTTTTCAGTTTACCCTGTCTTACGAAACCCAGCTGATTGACCGGCAATTGAGTGCCGAAAAAATCACCAAGTTAAATGAGGCGATTATCAGGCTCAGTCCAAGGCAAAGAGAGATTATCCACTATAGTTTCTACGAGGGGTTCAGCTACAAACAAATTCAGGATATGATGGGTCTTGAAAGTCAGCAGACGACAAGAAATCTGATGTATAAAGCCATACAATACCTCAGGAAACAACTTTAGCCAAGTTTCACCCACCTAAAATTCTCCAGATTATATACCAACTATCCAAATTTTATTACCTGTGAAAGCAATGAACAACATAGAAGATTTTTTAACCCATCCGGAGTTTATACGATGGGTAAAGCAACCGGACAATGAGCTGGAGGCTTATTGGGATCAGTGGCGCAAGTCCAATCCCGAGATGCTGCCTACCATGCGATTGGCAAAGGAGATACTTTTGAGAACATCTTTTATACTTCCCCATCCCCCGGAGGGGTTGCAAGAAGAAGTACTTCAGGAAGTGCTTAGGCAGCGGATACAAGAGATAAAACCTACAAGCAGTGTAAACGTGGGTAAAAGTCCCATCCACCGATTTTTTTGGGAGGGATTTGGACAGCTGAACAGGGTAGCAGCGATTCTGCTTTTGACCTTGGGAGTGGCCTTATTGGTTGGACGCATGGCTGAAGTTAGCCCCCCCTTGGAAGAGGAGTTGGTTGACGCATCCCCTATGGTAAAGCAGACTGGACCCGGTGAGAAAATGCAATTGACCTTAAGTGAAGGAACCAAGGTATGGCTTAATTCATCCAGTAAGGTTGAATTTCCTCAAAAATTCGCAACTGATCAACGGCTTATACACTTAGAAGGAGAGGCTTATTTTGAGGTTCAGCGGGATAGTTTACGTCCTTTTAATGTGATTACAAAAGAGTTAACGACTACGGTTTTAGGTACCAGTTTCAACATCAACACCAAAGCCCCTGGAAAAACCAAGGTGTCACTTGTGAGTGGAAAAGTTGAAGTAACTTCCTCCAAAACCCAAACATCTTTGTCTCCCGGCGAAATGTTGGATTATGACAATGCGAAAGCCTCACATAGCGTCAGGGAATTTGAGGTAGCCAAAGTTTTGGCCTGGAAGGAAGGGGTCTTGCTGTTCCAAAAAGCCACTTTGCCGGAAGTAAAGGCAGAGCTGGAAGAGTGGTTTGGGGTTAAGATAAAGCTTCAAAATGCCAAGGGCATAAAATGGCAGTTTTCGGGGGAATACCCGCAGCAGACGCTAGAGGAGGTGCTGGAGAGCATGTCATATATCAAGGGTTTTGATTACCGGATTAAGGGCAAGGAAGTAACCATTAAATTTTGATCACATGAAAAACCCAGACACTTCATAAAAGAAAACCGGAAAGGAGCGGACTCCTAACCGGCTTAATAAACAACCTAGTCATAGCAATCATTGGGGAATGGAGACCATGACAGGTTAGGCTTACCAAAATCGATCATTCAATAAACCAATGTAAAATTATGAAAAATAAATTACTAAAGACAATCATTATGTTGTCCAAATGCTTTCTTTATGGATTGCTGTTGCAGACCCTGCTGCTGAACCTGGTTTTGGCGCTTGATGCAAACGGGCAATACAAGAATATTGAGGAGGTAAGGGTTAGCTTGTCGGCAGATCAGTTGCGTCTGGAGGATTTTTTCGGGGAGGTGCAGGGACAGACCCCCTTCAAGTTTTCTTATGAACACAGGGATGTAAACCGGCGGCTATCGCTCACCTTTTCGAAGAAAGAAGGTTCGGTTATCGATTTTTTACGTGAGGCCGCCCTGCAGAGCGAGCTGTCCTTTCGGCAGGTAAACCACGGGATAGATGTGATGAAAAGGAAGGGCAAATCGGGAAAGGTAATTTCCGCTGCGGTTCTGATTACCATTAGCGGGACAGTAACCGATGAAAACGGGGAGGCCATACCGGGAGCAACTATACTCGTAGAGGGGACAAATACCGGTACAGCCACGGATATTGAGGGAAAATTCACCATTGAAGCCAACGTGGGCAATGTCTTGCTGATTTCCTTTATCGGTTATGAAAACCAAAGAATCACTGTTGGTAATCAGACAAACCTGAACATTACATTAACAGAAAGTAAATCCTCCCTAGAAGAGGTGGTGGTAGTGGGGTATGGTACACAGAGGAAAGCCGATATCACGGGTTCTGTTGTATCGGTCTCTGAGAAGATATTGCAGTCCAGGCCTGTAGCAAATTTCGAGGATGCCTTGCAGGGAAGAGCCAGTGGTGTTCAGGTAAGACAAACTGGAGGAGACTTAGATGGAAAATTCTCTATAAATATCAGAGGAATCGGATCTGTAACAGGAAGCAACGATCCCTTAATTGTAGTGGATGGTGTACCGCTCTTCAGCTCAGATTTTTCAACTATAAATCCAAAAGATATCACATCAATAGATATTTTAAAAGATGCTTCAGCTACGGCCATTTATGGTGCAAGGGCAGCCAATGGAGTTGTAATCATAACCACAAAAAAAGGTAAGGCTGGAAAAACCCAATTTACATTTAATACAGATATTGGATTTGAAGAGATCACGCAAAGGTTTGACATGATGAGTTCACAAGAGCAAAGGGAATTGTTTGTGGAAGCCTTTAAGAATTCAAAGAGGAATATTTCCGTCTACGATGATCCCAATCATCCTTCCTGGCAAATAGACAATGACTGGCAAGAACTGGGAACTCAGACAGGATTAAGGCAAAGTTATAATCTCGGTTTCAGTGGTGGATCCGAAAAGACCCAATTTTCGGGGTCGGCTTCTTACTTGGACAGAAAAGGAACACTAATCAATTCTGATTTAAAAACATGGTTTTTAAGACTGAACGTAAGTTCTGAAATCAATAAGTGGCTAAGGGTATCTACTAATATGACTGGAAGCCATCAAAAACAAAACGTTCAGTTAAATGACAGCTGGGGATCTAGAGGATACCGAAGTTTGGCTCAAGAACATTCTTACACTCCAGCATATGATGACCAGGGCAATCTGGCAGCCATCAATACGGTGACAGCTCCATATTTTGGTTCCAATAATAATCCGTTGATAAATCTTTTGTTGCCAACTCGTGAACAGGATGTTACCCGATTGATGGGAAACACCAAATTTGATTTTAAGGCGATGGATGATTTAACCATTTCTGCAAATGTAGGAGGGGATGTGATTTTGGGTAACGGTTATACCTATTTACCGGTTTATCAAATTGGGAGATTCACCCGCCCTGAGGGGAGTGTAACTGTATCCAATAGACAGGAAATCAATTGGGTTACTGATTTAACCGTAAATTATGAGAAAAGTATTAATAATCATGATTTTAAGATTTTGGGAGGATTCTCGGCCCAGCAATTTATTTTGAGCAACAGTACGGTGACAGGAGAAGGTACAGTTAACAATTCGCTGAACCAACTCTCAAACCAGATCAATTTCAATGCCAGTGGTACCAAGGTAAGTTCAGGTTTGGTATCCACTTTTATCAGGGTTAATTATTCCAATAATGATAAAATTTTATTGACTGGGACAGTAAGGCGGGATGGCTCCTCAAAATTTGGTCCTTCCACCAGATATGGGGTTTTCCCATCAGGATCCATCGCTTGGAGATTATCAGAGGAGGGATTTCTAAAATCCTCCAATTTTCTGGATGATCTAAAAATAAGAACCAGTTATGGACTTACCGGAAATCAGGGGATTGGCAATTTTGCCTTTCTAACACGAGCTACTTCTACACCCTATTTATTTGGAAACAGTTTGGTCATTGGAAATTCACCTCAAAACATCGGGAATCCATTTTTGCAATGGGAAAGTACCAAGCAATTTGATGTCGGAATTGACATTTCAATCTTGGAAGGGAGGGTATATGCCACCGCAGATTATTATAATCGTGTTTCCCAAGATTTATTGGTAGCTACCCCCATCCCATTAACGGCTGGAGTTGCACAGAACCCTATTGTTAATCTTGGTTCCGTTTTGAATTCGGGATTTGAGTTTTCGGTAAATTCAAGAAACACGGTTGGAAAAATTGCATGGAGCACCAATTTTAACATATCCTTTAATAAAAATGAGGTTTTGGACATTGGTACCAATTCCATTGGAGAATCTCTGGAAATTCCGGGTGATAATATTCCCCTATCTAATCAGCCGGCCAATTTATCAAGGGCTGGACATCCGGTGGGAGCTTTTTACATGTGGCAATATGATGGGGTTTGGCAACTTGGAGAAGAAGATGAGGCGAAAAGATGGTCTGGGGCAGTCCCTGGCGATCCTAAATACAAAGATTTAAACGGAAATGGTGTTTTTGACATAGGGGATAAGACCTTTGTAGGTAATCCTCATCCAAAATATTTTGGGGGTATTGATAATACTTTTGCGTATAAGAACTTTAATCTTTCTGTATTTTTTGATTTTGCAGGGGGGTATCAGGTATACAATACGGCAAGAAACCTATATGCCAGAGGAGTGCCTTTTTCCCAAAATTTAGCAGAAGTGAATGGTTTCTGGACTCCTGAAAACCCAAGTAACACTATTCCCAGGCCTTCACAGGGGGGGAACACTACTACATTAGTAACCTTGGTGTCGGACAGGTTTTTAGAAACGGCAGATTTTATCAGGTTAAAGAATATTAGTTTATCCTATAATTTACCCAGGGAATGGTTTGCCGGAAAAGCTATTCAAAGTACCAAATTTACCTTGACAGGAACTAACTTATTTATGTTCACAAATTATACGGGACTGGACCCCGAGGCTTCGAGCAGGTCTAGTCTGTTAACATCGGGCATAGACTATACGCCTTATCCCCAGACCAGATTGGTATCCTTGTCTGCTAAGGTGACCTTTTAAGTATTTGCTAACAAGAAAATAATAATACGATGAAAAACAAAAAAATTGCCAAATATATAGGAATAGTATCGACCGCCTTGTTTTTGAGTTGTGAATCTATTCTGGAGCCTGCACCGGAAGGGTTAGTGCCGATGGCTGACCTATTTACCACCGAAAGTAATACCATCACCGCCGTAAATGGCGTTTATCAACCCTTACATAGACTATATCAAAGCATCATGTTTGCACTTACTGATATGGCAAGTGATGATGGATGGACCTGGAGAAAGGAAGTTGAACCTGATATTTTCATAGTAGACCCCACTTTTGGTAATACTGAGACCATTTGGAGTTTGCATTATACCGGAATTACACGGGCGAATACTGTTTTGGATAATTTATTCAGAGTAGAAGATTTTTCCGGGCCGGTAATGGAAAATGCAATAGCAGGTCAAGCCAAATTTATGAGGGCATTCTACTATTTTAATTTGGTAAGGTTCTTTGGAGGAGTTCCACTGATTATCAATGAGATACAAACGAGAAAAGACGCCGAACTTCCCAGAGAAAGTGTTTTGACTGTTTATACCCAGATAAAATCTGATTTAAACGATGCCATCAGTCTATTGCCGGAAAAATATACCGGTGGCATTGGAATGGAATTCGGTAGACCAACCGCAAATTCAGCAAGGGCACTCCTTTCTGTCGTTCATTTGGAATTGGAGGAATGGGATGAAGCGTCGCAGGTAACAAATAGTCTCATTAGTGCTGGGTCTTTGTTGGTAGCTTATGCTGATAATTTCAATGGCTCTAAGGAAAATAGTGAGGCTTCTTTTTTTGAAGTACAGTATGGTGGGGTAATCGGGCAGACCACCACTTCAAAAAGTGTTGACTTCTCACCTGGTTTGCTAAATGGTAGGGCTTTTATTTTGCCAACAGACGATAATTTAAATGGTGATGGGGGGGGGGTGTCTTCTGGAAATGGAATCATGCAATTGTTTGAAGAAGGAGATAATCGTAGAGCGGTAATTTTTGATGATTACGGGCTTCCAAATTTTATAGACCCTTCTAAGCCAAAGGGAACACTCTATTATGTTAATAAATATTATAATACCTCCGATCCCCAGTCTAGAAGCACTTGGAATTTTCCATTGATCAGGTATGCGGAAATAGTATTGAACCGTGCCGAAGCTTTGAATGAAATCAGTTTTCAGCCTAATGGAGAAGCATTTGACTTGTTAAATAAAATCAGAGTCAATGCTGGTCTCACTGCACTTACTTCCATTGATCTCCCAAATCAGGAAGCATTTAGGGATAGGTTGAGGGATGAAAGGAGAATAGAACTGGCCTTCGAAACCAAAAGGTATTTTGATTTAAACCGATATGGAATCTTAAACGACGTAATTCAAAGCCAAATGGAATACACGGGACTGTCATTTCCCCAACAACGCTTAGTGGCCCATCCGATTACTGGAAAGGAATATTTTCTTTATCCGCTGCCCGCTATAGAATTTGTGAATAACGCTCAACTGGGTGAACAAAACCCGGGATATTGAGGAATTGTGGTATGGGAAAATTTATTTATTGGATAGGGCTATTGGGTTTGTTTGGTTTGGGAGGTAATTCTCAGCCAAACATAGAGTATAAGTTTCCTCTAAAAACAACCAACCCAATGTTGTGATTATAATGGCAGATGATTTGGGATACAACGATTTAGGCTGCAATGGCAACACTTGGATAAAAACCCCGAATATTGACCGTCTTGCAACTTCAGGTTTTAGGCTTACCGATTACCATTCCAATGGTGTTGTATGCAGCCCAACCCGCGCCTCCCTGTTAACTAGCCTATATCCTCAGGAAGCTGGGGTAGAAGGAGTCATTACTGCCAAAAGCCATAGGGGAAATGGGATGTCTGCAGATAAATTTACTTTGGCTGAATATTTAAAGGGATCGGGCTATGCTACATCCATATTTGGAAAGTGGCATCTAGGGTATAAACCAGAATTTGGTCCCAACGTTCAAGGATTTGACCAATTTGTGGGATTCGTAAGTGGGAATGTTGATTACTTCAGCCATATCGACCAAGAAGGATACGAGGATTGGTGGAAAAAACAAAATCTTGAAAAAGATGGCGGATATTTAACTGATTTGATCACTGATAAGGCACTTGAATACTTGGAAATACGAAACAAGAAAAAACCATTCTTCTTGTATTTGGCCCATGGCGCTCCCCATTCTCCCTATCAAGGACCCAACGATACAGCGGATAGAACTGTTGGCGGTGATTTTCCGATTCAGGGTAGTCGTGTAGATATGGAAACTGCATACAAGGAAATGATAGAATCTCTGGATGATAATGTTGGGAAGGTAATGGAGTATTTGGAAAAAAACCAGCTTACAGAGAATACCCTTGTTATTTTCTGTTCAGACAATGGAGGTACCAAAAACGTTGGATCAAATGCTCCTTTCAGTGGCTTTAAAGGACAACTTTATGAGGGAGGCCACAGGGTGCCGGCTATTTTCTACTGGAAAGACAAAATTCCACAGAAAGTTTCTGATGAATTGGTATTATCCATGGATTTGTTTCCCACCATTGCCAGCTTGATGGGTTTGGAGATACCTCAGGGATTGTCAGGAAAAGATATTTCAAAAATATTTAATGGGTCTAGTTCTGAAAAATCTGAAAAGGACAGGATTGTGTTCTGGAGGTTTCAAGACCAATGGTCAGTGCGTAAAGGGAATTGGAAGTTATTAATGATTAACGGAGAAGCGTCTTTATTTAATTTGGACAATGATATCCAGGAATTGAATGATGTAAAAGAAGCTTTCCAAGAAATTTATCATGAATTAACTAATGAATATGTAAAATTGGAATCCGATTTAAAAGAAAAAACCAAACGTTCCTGACAGGTTGATTTTTCAAATTGCATTTGCAAATGACTGGAGTTAGGGTGACTTTGCAATTTATTTATATTCCCATCCTATATTCTAATTGAAGAGATACTCAACTTGGCCCTGTATAAATGTCAAATGTGATTGAACAACAAGCTGATATAGCCTAGCAAATGTTAGGAAACTTAAAAACTATCAATTATTAAATTATAATTAACTATGTCTAAATTGATAAAATATCAAACTATGCTTTTTATAGTATTTTTGATTATTCCATTCACCATCAAGTCCCAAACCTTGGATTCATCGGGTTATCCGAATATCGTATACATATTGGCAGATGATATGGGGATTGGAGATGTCTCAGGTTATAATCCTGATTCCAAAATCAATACAAAAAATATCGATCAATTGATTAATGGAGGATTGAAATTTACCGATGCCCATACCAGCTCAGCGGTTTGTACTCCTACCCGGTATAGCATCATCACCGGAAGGTACAATTGGAGGTCTACCTTGAAAAGTGGTGTATTGGGTGGTTATTCCAAACCTTTGATTCCTAGCGATAGGCTTACGGTAGGTGACCTACTTCAGCAAAAGGGATACCATACCGCTTTTGTTGGGAAATGGCATCTAGGCTGGGATTGGACATTTAAAGAAGATACACCCAATATCGATAAGTTTGGCAATAATTTTGAAATTGATTATTCGCAACCCGTTAAGAATGGACCCAAAGATCTGGGATTTACTTATTCCTATGGTTTCAGTGGTTCATTGGACATGCCTCCCTACGTTTATGTAGAAGATGGTAAGGTCACCGCTGCACCGGACAGGGTTACTGTCAATGTCGATAATAAGGGATTTTGGAGGGAAGGTCCCACAGGAAGTGATTTTGAACATGTTCAGGTATTGCCCCACCTCACCAGTAAAGCGGTTGACTATATCCATGCTCAATCCAATACAGAAGAACCATTTTTTCTATATTTTGCCCTTCCCGCACCCCATACACCGATTTTGCCAACGACTGAGTTTATGGGAAAAAGCAATACCAATATGTATGGGGATTTTATGTTACAGGTAGATGATGTGGTTGGGCAGGTGATTCAAGCTTTGGAAGATAAAGATCAACTGGAAAACACCATCATAATATTTGTCAGTGACAATGGCTGCTCTCCAAAAGCTAGTTTCCCTGAACTTGAGAAGGTAAATCATAATCCCAGTTATATTTATAGGGGTCACAAAGCCGATATTTATGAAGGAGGACACCGGGTACCTTTTATTGTTCATTGGCCGGAAAAAATACGAATTGCCAAAACCACTTCATCGACCATCTGTACCACAGATTTAATGGCAACAGTTGCAGATCTAGTAGATTATGAATTGCCCGAGCAGGCAGGGGAAGACAGTTTTAGTTTTTTGCCCCTTTTAACCGGTGAAATGGAAACCGCACCATTGAGAGAAGCTACGGTTCATCATTCCATAAACGGGAGTTTTGCCATCAGAAAAGAGGAATGGAAACTGATTCTTTGCCCTGGATCAGGAGGTTGGAGCTTCCCCAGGACCCCAGAAGAATTGGAAGGTTTGCCTTCCATGCAGCTGTATAATCTGATAACAGATCCAGCAGAAGAGCAAAACTTAATCGGTAGCCATCCTGATAAAGTCCAGGAAATGAAATCCCTTCTTTCTGAATATATTCAAAAAGGCAGGAGCACTCCCGGGGCACCTCAGAAAAACGACGGTCCGGAAACCTGGAAGCAACTGCACTGGATGAATGAGTAATTTGACTAAAGGGATACGAGTATTTAATTAGAAGTTGAATCCAAACAAATGGATTGAATATGTTAAAAATTATTTTTATATTTTCCTTTCTTTTATTGGCGACTGGAGTCTTCTCCTGCCAGCAGTTAAATAACCAAAACCAACTTCCTAATATTATTGTCATTTTGGCAAATGATCTGGGTTACGGTGATTTATCCTGTTACCAGCCCAATTCAAAAATGTAATGGAAGCGAAGGGGGCAATAGTTGAAATTATGGCTGTATTGGAAAAAAATCAAATCAGAGAAAATACTTTTGGGATTTTCTTAAGTGACAACGAGTCTCATGCCAGAGATGGGACAGGATTTTCCGGCTCCAATTGTTCGGTGATTTCCAATTTTGGACAACCAGCTAATGGTGTGCTTTGGGGGTTCAAAGCAGATATTTGGGAAGCGGGTCACAGGGTGCCTTTTATCGTTTCACGGTCCAATCAAATGAAAGGAGGCCAAGTAGAAGACCGACTGGTATGTCAAACAGATTTTTACAGCACTTTTTCAAAAATTGTCGGAGAACCAATTAAGAAAAGCATTGGTGAAGACAGTTTTGATTTTTTATTTACTGACAAAAATGATCGGGAAGCCCGGAAATCATTGATCATGCAAAATTACGGCGGTGACTTTGCCATCCGTGAGGGAAATTGGAAATTACTATTGAACGAAAACCAATCCATAGCGCTTTTCGCAAAGGAACGATTCAATGCTGGCATCAAGACGGAATCCAGTTTGCTCGAATGGGGATGGTCCCAGAAGCTGCCGATTATAATACCCGAAAATTTCAGGTTATCGGACGGCGATTTCCCACATTTTGGGGGCCGGGCCATGATTGGGTACCCGACCATAATTGGGGAGGATCGGGAATGATCGGCCTTCAGGAAATGCTATTACAGACTATCGGTGATCAAATTGTGCTGTTCCCGGCCTGGCCTAAAGATTGGGCTGTTGATTTTAAATTGCATGCCCCTGATTTCCTCCAGCTAAAGCAGGAGGCTATTCATGAAAATGATTCTTTTAACCTTTTTCAAGAATTTGGCCTGACCCAATCAATCATTGAAAGAATTCAATAGGAATGGGCTTCAGCCCATTCTATGATAGCTTAAATCTTGCCTTTTTTTATTTAATTTAGTGAATGAAAACCGGAGAAACCAAAAACAAAACAAAAGAACCCTTCACTGAATACGGAAAGTATTCCTATGCGCATTATAGCGACGCTTCTAATCCATTTTATATAAATTGGGAGGATGGAGATTTAAGAAAAGAATTATGGGACCAAATAGATTTTGGATTGGGACCAAACACACTGGTAAGCAGCAAGTACATGGACCAAGATGCCGTTGGAAGAAGTGATGGAGGAAATGATTTACCTATTTACAGGTATGCAGAGGTCCTTTTAATATATGCAGAAACTGCAGCCAGAAATGCCAATGCCGTTACTCCTGAAGCATTAGAAGCCTTAAACAAAATAAAAAGAAGGGCTTATGGTTTAGAAATTGATTTACCTTCGGAAGTTGACTATACTTTTTCATCGGGTGAAATCACGGAATTCCTTGATGCCTTATTACAAGAAAGGGCTTATGAGTTTCAATTTGAAGGAAAACGTTGGTTGGATTTGAAAAGAACAGGAAGAGCACATGAAATGGTGATGAAGAATAAAGGAATAACGATAGCTGAAGCCCATTATTTATGGCCTATACCTCTTTCAGAGTTGAACTTTAATGGTGCTATTGATCCTGATACCGATCAAAACCCTGGGTATTGATTTCAATTGTAAATATTTCAATTTAGAATAAAGAAACGGATTATGAAAAGAAGAGATATGATAGCCGCAATGGGAACACTTTCCCTGAGTGTGGCAGCCTCACCATTTTCTAAAGGAGATGTTTTAAAAGAACCGTATAAGGTTATTCAAAAAAACATAACAACGGATATTGTTGTCGTAGGTGGTGGTACAGCTGGGGCAGTGGCTGCGATCCAAGCTGGAAGAGCAGGTCAAAAGGTAACCCTTATAGAATGTGTCAGCCAATTAGGTGGCACAACCACTACAGCTGGTGTGGCTTTTCCAGGAATATTCTTTGCATGGGGAAAGCAAATTATTAGTGGGATTGGCTGGGAAATGGTACAGGAAGCTGTCGCTTTAAATGGGGATAAACTTCCCAATTTTTCTATACCCCATGGTCGATGGCATTGGAAACACCAAGTAAGACTAAACGGACCCTTATATTCCATAATATTAGAGCAAAAATGCGTAGAAGCAGGCGTTGATTTGCGCTATTATGAAACGCCTACCAAAATAGAATTTAAAAATGGTTTCTGGGAGGTGGAGACAGTAGGAAAAGGTGTTACCACAAAAATTAAATGTAAGCAAATCATCGATTGCTCAGGAAATGCGATTGCTGCAAATATTGCAGGATTTGACTTGTTGAGAGAAGCGGAAACACAACCTGGAACGCTTATATTTAGGTTAGGTGGTTATGATTTTGAGGCCTTGGATTTGGACATGATCAAAAGCGAATATGAAGAAGCCATAAAACGTGGAGAATTGGTAAGGGAGGAATTTCGCGGAAATATAGTTGGCCTTTTAAGTACTAAAGGGGATAATATTCAACATATCAGAGGAGCAGACTCTACAACTTCTGAATCTCATACTGCGGCCAATATTCAGGCAAGAGAATCTCTATTCAAGCACCTTAAATTTTTAAGAGGATTGGCCGGTTGTGAGAACACAGTCATAGAAGACATGCGAACAGAAATAGGTATCAGAGAAACCTATAGAATAGATGGTTTGTACAAAATCACGCAGGAGGACTACGTGACAGGAAAGGTATTTGATGATTCACTTTCTTATTCCTATTATCCAATAGATTTGCATATTATCGAACATGGAGTAACTCCAAAACATCTGGTTGATGGGGTAGTCGCAACTATTCCTTTGCGGGCTTTGATCCCTAAAAAAAGCAAAAACTTTATGGTAGCTGGTAGGTGTTTGTCCAGTGACAGATTGGCGAATTCAGCTTTAAGAGTACAGGCGTCCAGCATGGGTATGGGACAGGTGGCTGGAGCTACAGCAGCGATCGCTTGTCAGAGGAACGTATCACCTGCTGATGTTTCATTGGATGAGGTAAAAAATCTCTTGAGAAATCACGGGGCCATTGTTCCTTCAGCTTAATCCTAAATTGCTCAAAAGAAACACCAATGGACAAACCCATTAAGCAACAAATACTATTATTTTCAGCTGTGTTTTTTATTGGTATGGTTCCCGTTTCTAATACGGGAACCATACAATATATCAATGACAAGACTTTAACTATAGAAGCGGTTGAAATAGAAAGGAAAGTGATTGATTTCGAAGAGGAGATTTCACTAGACACGCTATATGGACATATTTCGGATAAAGGCGCTCCAGTTTTCTTTTCCCGAAATGTCGTCACAAGTGTTTGCTTTGATGGCAAATGCAGGTTGCTTGATGTTATGGTTTATTGGAACCCTACAGGTAGATACCTGGGATTTGAATTGCCGGAAAAAGAATACCTCAGTAAACACGATCATGAGCCATTTACAGAAGAAGAGTACATTAGGCTGAATGCATTGTTGGCAGACCCATTTCTTCCCCTCGGAGGTTATTCCTACAATGAGATTGTGATGGAGAGCTCCAAAGCCTCAAATTCTGAAAGCCAATATGAAGAAGAAGAGATAGATGGGGTGTCGAGTGCTACCTCCAAATTTATCCTTGATTTTGTGGTGGAGGGAGCCGCCTACACTACTTATAAGTTATGGCACCTAATCTATGGCCCTACCAGTGGTGTAATCAAGAAATGGACTACGGGGAATTTTGATTCCGATTATATTGGTCTTTTACTAGCAAGTGAAAACCTTTCAGATGTATTATGGACCTTGGAGCAATTGGAAGGTAAGCTCGATCAATACCCAGAGATAAACCCATTGATTTTTGATTTTATAAAAAGTAGTGAATATAGTATTTCAGAAAAAGCCATTCAAACAATTAATCCTGAAAATTTTTCTTCCGAATCCTTCCAATCAAATTTAATTGCGCTATTTCCACAAATGGACAGCGGTAGAAAGAAATGGATTTTGGAATTGTTCAAGAAAGCTCCAATTGTCCACCCTGAGACTGCTGCATTTTTCAATGAGATTATCCTTGATCTAGAGGTTCCCCTTATTGTGATCCTTTTAGAGGTATATCAAAGGCAGGAAATGTATAACGTAACCAGTCTGGAAAAAGTCCTTTCCCTAAGTAAATCCAAGAACAATTACGTGGCCCAAAAAGCAAAACGATTTTTAGAAGTTGTTCCGAAATAATTCTATATTTCAAGTGCTGTATTCAAACGATCAATCTTCAAAGTTTATCTTTCAAGTCCATCTTATCACTCATGTTTTAAATCATTGAGTAAATGAGATTTGAAAAGATGGCTTTCTCGTGCTATTTTGTGATCTCGCCTGGTTTTTTCAGGTTTTGTCCATAAGCCAAATTAACAAATCAACCCAAATGAGACCTTTAATTTTTATTTTGCTGACCTGCTTTATTGCCTTTTCATGTGCAGAACCCTCACCCATAGAGGAAAAAAGCTCCCCCAATACCGTAAAATTTCCAGAAGTTTCTGCTCCCATCCAATTGGTTGATAATGGCAAAGAACACCTTTACGCCAGTTATTATGGTATCAATTCCTTTAGTGCAAATCAAAAATATGCGACTGTTCTAGAAACAGACATCAAAGATCGTCTTCCAACTGAGGATGACGAAGCCACTTTGGGTCTTGTAGACCTCAAGACAATGGAATTTAAGCCACTTACCACTACCAAGGCATGGAATTTTCAGCAGGGATGTATGGCGCATTGGCTGGCTTCATCTCCAGATTCCCTCATTATTTACAATGACCTTAGAGATGGGAAATTTGTTTCCATTATCATGAATGTTCATACCCAAGAGGAAATCAAAACCATTCCCCATCCGGTAAGTGCAGTGTCTCCTGATGGCAAGAAAGCTGTTAGTATCAATTTTTCTAGACTACGTATTACCAGAAGCGATTACGGTTATGGTGGAGAAGGTCAGAACAAAAAGGAAAATGTTCAATTCCCCGATGACGATGGCATATTTCTTATCGACTTAGAAACTGGGGAAACTGAGCTGATTGTTTCCATAGCTGATGTAAAAGAACTTGTTCCTGAAATCCCAGAAGATGGAATTGAGTATTTTAACCATACTTTGTTTAGCCGCGGGAGCTCAAAATTGTTTTGGCTGGCAAGGGCTATCCCCAATAGAAATACCACTTCGTTGGTAGTGAATATAGATGGTACTGGACTTCAAAGGTGTTTTCCTGATGATTGGGCAGGTTCCCATTTTGATTGGTTGAATGACGAGGAGTTAATGATTACTAGTTCTTATGAAGGCAAACAGTATTCGCACGTTTTATTCACCACAGGGAAACAGGATTATAAAAGGCTAGGTAATGGTCTTTTGGATTTTGACGGGCATGGTACTTTTTCTCCTGATGGCAAATGGATGGTAACGGATACTTATGCTCGTGAAAATGCTTTCAGGGAGCAAAAAATCTATTTGATGGACATGAAAACCAATGCTGTCCGAACTTTAGGGCAGTTTGTTACTCCTGATTCTTTTAAAGGATATTGGCGCTGTGATATTCATTGCAGGTGGAGCCCTAACGGCGATATGATAGGTTTTAATTCAGTGCATACCGGATCAAGACAAGCCTACTTATTGAAATTGGAATTCTAGATTGGCCTTTTCAGAGGATTTTTATGATTGTGTCAGTTACTGATCAAAATGTAGTTTAACAATTAACAATTAACAATTAACAATTAACAATTAACCATTAACCATTAACCATTAACCATTAACAATTAACCATTAACCATTATAATAAATCCTCAGAAACTCATAATAAGTTAAAATCTTAAAATGAGTTTCTATGGCAAGAAATAAAAACTATTATGGCCCAGAAACACCTTTTATTGATTTTTATAAGCCTTTTCCTTACTGGCATTAGCGGAAAAGCCCAGCAAGAACGACCCAATATTTTAATGATTGCGGTAGATGATTTGAATAATTTTGTCGGAGGAATGGGACATCCGGATGCCATCACTCCCAATATGGATAGGCTTATCAAAAGTGGTTTACTTTTTACCAATGCCCAATGCCAATCCCCAATGTGCAGTCCCTCACGGACAGCCATAATGACAGGACTAAGGCCTTCCACAACCGGCATTTACGGATTTATTAGTGACGACAAGATCAAAGAGGCCAACGAGGCAACCCGTGAAGCTAAAATGATGCACGAGTATTTCAAAGAGCAAGGCTATTATACGATGGGTATTGGTAAAATATACCACATCCATGCGCCTGAGGATTTGTTTGATGAAAGTGGTGGACGTGCAAGAGGTTTTGGTCCATACGCCAAACAAAACTTCCATTGGGACAAAGAAAAAACATCCACGGATTGGGGGCCTTATCCTGAGGAAGACAGTCAAATGCCGGATTATCACACTGCAAAATGGGCTTCAGAAAGACTAAATAGAGATTATGAGAAACCCTTTTTTCTTTCGGTAGGCTTCCTTCGCCCACATGTGCCCTGGTATGTACCCCAACGGTGGTTTGACTTATATGATACCGCAACGCTTCATCTTCCTCCTTATTTGGAAACAGACCGAGATGACTTACCGGAAATAGCCCTTGCGATAGATGATTTGCCTATGATGCCTACCACCGAATGGGCCTTAGCCAATAATCAATGGAAAAATATTCTTCAAGGTTATTTGGCAAGTGTTTCCTTTGTAGACCATTACATTGGAGAGGTATTGAACGCTTTGGAGAAAAGCAAGTATGCAGAAAATACGATCATTGTACTTTGGTCAGACCATGGTTACCGATTGGGAGAAAAAAATACCTTTGCCAAGGTGGCGCTTTGGAACAGTGCGACGGCAGCACCTCTTGTTTTTGCAGGGCCTGGTATCCCGAAAAATAAAAAAGTGGATGTACCCGTGGAGTTGTTTTCAATTTACCCCACACTAACCGAATTGGCAAAACTTCCTTCAGCCGAGCATATTGAAGCAGAAAGCATTTATCCCCTGATAAAAAACCCACAATTAAATTGGGAAAAACCAGCAATTGTTACTTGGGCTAGGAATAACCACGCCGTCGTCTCCAAGGATTACCGGTACATTCATTATGAAGATGGTTCTGAGGAATTGTATGTGCTAAAAAAGGACCCCAATGAATGGTACAATGTAGCTGATAAAAAAAAGTACATCGCAGTGAAAAAAAAACTGGCTCAATTTCTTCCAAAAATCAATGTCAAGTGGGCCAAGGAATCCATATATGATAACAATGATTATTTTATCAAGCAGAAAATTGACCAAAGCGAGTAAAGAATGGTATAATAAACGTAAAATTGGATGGCTTTTGCCTATTTCGAGTTTAAGGACCAATGGACACAATCCTCATTATGAAAGCAAATAGTAATAATCCGAAAAAATCTGAGATTGTTGATGGGCTAACCTTTAAATACCACGCCAACGGTGAAACAATATGGTCAAAAGGTAAAATAATCAGTGGGCAAGCGGAAGGTTACTGGGAATGGTATCGAATTGATGGCACCATCAAACGTTCGGGTTATTTTAATAATGGTGAACCCGTGGGAGAGTGGACAACCTATGATGGCAATGGTAAAGTATACAAGGTAACCAACAAGTGATCGAAAACGATTCTTTGTTTGATGCTGAATGGTGAAATACAATAGGCTCACCTTCATCAATGTTAATCACCTAATGGTGCTTTTATTGAGTTTTAGACTCCAGATAAATAAAGGCTGTTTCATGGCGTATCTGTGTTGTCTTTTCCATTAGCTTTGTAAAAAATCCTTCCATGATTTCATAATTGGGCAGTATGGAATTTGTCATCGGAGGCAAAAAAGTATACTTTTAACAATATTTGGAATGGCAGCGAAATTAATAATGCGATCCGACTATTCTGCCAAATCAATTAACTATGCTGAAAAAACATTTTGACATTCATAGGCCGGTTTTTTGGCCATCTGTCATATTGATTTTTATTTTCATTCTGATTACCATAATTGTTGGTAAGCCTATGGAGCTTGTATTCTCAAGCATCAAAACTTTTATAACGAATAAAACCGGCTGGCTTTTTATTATTGCAGTCAATGTTTTTATTGTTTTTTGCGTTTACCTAGGCTTTAGTAAATATGGAACGATCCGACTTGGGGGTAAGGATGCTGTGCCAGAGTTCAGTACCAGTTCTTGGTTTGCAATGCTGTTCAGTGCGGGTATGGGAATAGGCTTGTTATTTTGGGGGGTAGCAGAGCCTGTAAACCATTATGCCAATCCTCCTTTTGGTCAACCCTACACTGTTGCTGCTGCAGAAGGGGCCATGAACCTGACCTTCCTCCATTGGGGGTTTCATGCCTGGGCGATTTATGCTGTAGTAGGCCTGGCACTTGCTTTTTTTGCCTATAATCGGAAATTACCCTTGACAATAAGGTCGGTTTTCTACCCCTTGCTAGGTGAGCGCATACACGGATGGATTGGTGATTGTATTGATGTGTTGGCAGTACTGGCTACCCTCTTCGGGTTGGCTACTTCACTGGGTTTAGGCGTAAAACAAGTCAGCGGAGGTTTATCGTATTTATTTGATATCCCCAATACAATAACTTTACAGGTTTTATTGATTGCAGGAATAACTTTGATTGCCACCATATCGGTTGTATCGGGTATAGATAAAGGGGTGAAATTTTTGAGTGAGTGGAACGTAAGAATAGCCGCTATTTTGCTGGTTTTTGTAATTATTGTCGGGCCTACACTTTTTATCTTTCGCTCATTTGTTCAAAACCTAGGCAATTACATGGAAAACATTCTTCAGGTCTCTACCTGGACGGAGGCTTATAGAGACAATGGTTGGCAGAAAGACTGGACTGTTTTTTATTGGGCTTGGTGGATTTCCTGGTCACCTTTTGTAGGAATGTTTATTGCCAGGGTTTCAAAAGGGAGAACCATTAGGGAATTTATATTTGGGGTTTTGCTGGTACCTTCCATTTTGACGTTTTTTTGGTTAACTGCTTTAGGTGGATCTGCCATACTTTTGGATATGCAGGAAGGGTTGGCCACCAATACCCACAGTCTGGCTACTAGCATTGTGGCGGATGAATCTATAGCCTTGTTCGTATTTCTAGAGAATTTTCCATTTTCAGGTGTAGGTTCTATGATTGGAATATTATTGGTTACTAGTTTCTTCGTCACCTCCTCTGATTCGGGCTCTTTAGTGATCGATAGCATTACTGCAGGGGGGAAGTTGGATGCACCTGTAGGTCAACGCATTTTTTGGGCCACAACAGAGGGTACAGTAGCCGCAGTTTTGTTAATAGGAGGAGGACTTACAGCTTTGCAAACCGCTGCCATTACTACCGGACTACCATTTTTGGTTATTTTGCTATTCATGTGTTATTCTTTGTTAAAGGGTTTGCGTGTAGAATATGCGCGCTTGCGGCAATTTGATCAAGAGTTGGATAGAAAATCCTATGAGAAAAGATTATCAGATGTTATCCTTAAAAAGCTCGAAAAGGAAAGGAAATCATGAAGGAATTAAAAAAGATTGGGCTATTTATAGATCTGTCAAAGATGGATTTATTGCTATTAGATTACGTCAAGAACCTGAATATAATCTCTGATTTTGGGCGCCTTACCCTTATTCACTTTGTCCCTTTGGAGGAGATATCTAAGGAAATAGGAGACATGCTTCCTTATTTGGACAAATCGCTGAATGATATCCTTAGAGAGGAAGCTATGGACAAAGTGGAGGAGGTTTTTGGAGAAAGAAAGGACACGATAGAAGTAAACATATTTTCCAATGCACCACTTGATCATTTGATCGACTGGGTAGATGACCAAAAGTTTGACCTGCTTTTATTGGGAAAAAAGGCCATCCATGGGGGGACTGGAATTTTCAGTAGTAAGGTGGTCCGACTCAATGGATCTACAACCTTATTTGTTCCTGAAAGAGCTAAGCCATCTGTTAAAAAGTTGGTGGTTCCTTTAGATTTTTCTGAGGTTTCAGAGAAAATCATCCTATTGGCTATATCACTTGCTCAAAAAACCGGAGCTGAATGGATACCCGTACATGTTTTAAAAATGGGCATGCAATATTTTCCCTACATCAGGAAATCTTCAGAATTTCAAGCGAACTTGCAGGCAAAGGCGCTATCCAATTTTGAAAAACTCAAAAAGAAGACTGGGATTCCCCAAGAATTGGTCATTATTGAAGAGCAGGAGGCACCTGCCAGCCGGAGTATTTATGATTTTGCTGTCAAAATTGGAGCAGATTTGATCATCGTTGGAAATAAGGGAAAAACCAATGATGATAACCTTTTAATAGGTTCAGTGCCTGAAGGATTGATTGCTGCAGACAAACACCTTCCCGTAATAATAGTAAAATGACGATTACATTTATTCATTTGATTTTGTTTTATTTTCCAACCATTACCTATTATATTACTCCCATGCAAGCAGATATTAAGATTGCTGTATTGATAGATGCAGATAACGTGCCTTCCATACAAGTCAAAGAAATGATGGAAGAGATCGCCAAATATGGCAACCCAACCATAAAAAGGATATATGGTGACTGGACCAAACCTCAGCTGGGTAAGTGGAAAAATGTCCTGCTAGAAAATGCCATAAATCCTATACAGCAATATGGGTATACAACAGGTAAAAATGCTACAGATTCTGCTATGATTATTGATGCCATGGACATCTTGTATTCCGATAAAGTGAATGGGTTTTGCTTGGTTTCAAGTGATAGTGACTTCACTAAACTCGCCATTAGATTAAGAGAATCCAGAATGCTGGTCATAGGAATGGGAGAGAAAAAAACACCCAATCCCTTTATAGTGGCATGTGATAAATTTATATACTTGGAAATTTTGCACCATCAAAGTGATGAGCAGGAGAATGGTAAAGATAAGGGGAAAACCCTGGTACAAGTGGACCGAATTAACCCAAAGCTAATTCGTTTGATATCCAGCACCATTTCTGATCTGGCTGACGATGATGGTTGGGCATTTATGGGAGATGTAGGTAATTTAATCCAAAAGAAACAACCCAATTTTGATTCCAGAAATTTTGGTTTTCAGAAATTAACGCCTTTGGTCAGTTCCATTCCAAATTTTGAAGTGGAGCAGCGGGAAAACCAAAATGGCAAATACAAATTGATTTATGTGCGAAACAGGGAATAAAATTAATGAGGAACCTGTTGTTTTGGTAAGGTAAAAGAGAATACAGAACCTTTCCCAACTTCAGATTCTACCCTTATTTATCCACCTAACATTTCAGTTGTTTTCTTAACTATTGCCAGACCTGTGCCTGTTCCCAGATAGACCTTTCTTTGATGCAGTCGCTGAAACACTAGGAATATTTTATCAAAATAGTCAGGATCAATACCTATTCCATTATCGCTGATCTGAAACAGGTAGTTGTCTATTTTCGATTCAATAAATGGATCAAATTTTGCTGTCTCAAACAAAGGAGGAAGCTTTAAAAAAAAATGGTGATCATCATCAACCGTAGAATCTCCATTCACTAAAGATCAGGTTTTGAAAAGTAAAATTGGAAGGAATTCATTAATTATAGCCATCTTAGGGTTTGTCATCCTTGAGGTATCCTTGCACCTAGGATATCTGGAGGCAAGCATTTGGCGCATAATAGCGACAGGTTTCGAGGCAGGGACTATTGGTGGCTTGGCCGACTGGTTTGCCGTTAGTGCACTTTTTTATGAAATCCCAATTCCTTACGTAAAAAAACATACAAATATTATAGTAAAAAACAGAGAAAAGCTAACAGATGGTATAGTAGATTTGGTTACTACTAAGTGGTTATCTCCGGAGGTATTGCAAGAAAGACTTACCCATATAAAAATTGCGGAGGGGCTTTTACAATCCTTAGAATCAGCTGGAAATGTGGAAAAGTTACTGGGGTTTTTTAGTGGTATTTTTATGCGTATTTCAGGGGAAATAGACCACCCTCAATTAGTAGTGGTTATTCAAAAATTGTTAAAAGATAAACTTCAAACAACCGATGTAGCCAGTCCTTTAGGAGAGTGGCTGCATTCCGTTGTCAATGAGGGTAAACACCATGAGTTTATAGCGATTGCTATGGATCAGTTTTCGATATCTATCGAAGAGCCGGAAACCAGAGAAATTATTTTAAAGAAATTAAAGGGTGCACTTGAATTATATGCAAGTAAAGATTGGGTGAAAAAATCAGCGGTTTGGATTGGTAAAAAAACCGGTGGAATAGATCCTGATCAGATGATTGATAGAATTTTAGACCTCGTTCTGGCCCTATTGGTAGAAATAAAAGACGATCCAGACCACCCAATCCGTAAAAAATTGGAAATGTATGCATTGGAGTTTGCGGCCAATCTTGAGTCTGGAGATGAAAAAACCCTGGCCTATATAGAGAAACTTAAAAGAAACTGGGTTTTAAATGATCAAACAAAAGACATGATCCAAAATGTATTGGTTCAAATAAAAGAAAACATGCAGGAGCAATTTTCCAATACAACTACACCTGTAATGCAACTAGTAAGCAGACAATTGCTTCGTTTTCTTACCGAGTTGCGCAACGATGGCGATAGCAGGAACCAAATTGATTCTTGGATGCGATCAACTATTACCCATTTGGTGACGAGATACCATCATGAACTAGGTGATATGGTCAGAAGTAGCTTATCTAAATTAGATGACAAAGGCATCATGCTTCAGATCAAAGAAAGGGTAGGGAATGATTTGCAGTACATACGGTTAAACGGGGCGGTAGTAGGCGGCCTAGTAGGACTTATAATAGCAACTATCCGGTGGGCCACCCAATAAAAGTTATAAACGCTTCGCTAAACTTCCCAGATTTTTTATTAAACCCGGATTTTGAAGTGGTTTCATCACATGATAAAAGGCTATTTCATATTGCGGGTTAAGACAAAATTCATTCATTAAAAGAAATTTCCGAACAAAATAGATTTTAGTTTTTTAGTATGTTTATTTAATAAATTGAAACAATTAATTGAATGAATATTATTTTTTGTTTTGAAAAAGTGCAAAATGCATTATTTTTATTAAAAATTGTTACTTCTGAAAATATTTGTTATGAATCAAAAATCTTCAAAAATTTTAGACTTGCCTCCGAAGCATATTTCAGAAGAGATAGATGCACTGAATACTGTTTTGGATCAGGGACTCCCTTTTAAAAAACTGGACCACAATATTCTGATAGCAACTTGGAATATCCGTGCTTTTGGAGGACTTACAGAAAAATGGGAGGCGAGCGATTCAGATTCACCCAAAAGAGATCTCCATTCTGTACTGGCCATAGCTCAGATTATTTCCAGATTTGATATAATAGCTGTTCAGGAACTCAAGGGTAATTTGAAAGCTTTCAGACACATGCTCAAATTATTAGGCAACCATTGGAGTTTTATTTTGACAGATGTATCAAGGGGCGATGAAGGGAATGATGAACGAATAGGTTTTTTATTTGATACCCGAAAAGTAAAGTTATCTGGTTTGGCTTGCGAACTCGTGGTGCCTAACAAAAACGCAGAAGAAATAAAAGACGGTGCCTTTACCAGGCAATTTGCTAGGACACCTTATGCTGTAGGTTTCAAAGTGGAAGAAAAGACGTTTATCCTTGTAAGTATGCATGTCTTGTACGGAAAGCGTGCGAAAGACAGGGAAGGAGAGCTCACTGCCATCGCTCAATGGCTCCACCAATGGGCTACCGATATGCAATCCTTTGATCAAAGCCTGATCCTGTTGGGTGACTTTAATATTGACAGAAAGGGCGATCCACGGTATGAAGCCTTCGTTTCTTCTGGCCTATCTGTTCCTGAAGATTTGTGGAATATTAGGCGAACATTGATAGACGATCAAACAAAGTTTTATTCACAGATAGCCTGGTTTGAAAATAAATACAAGGTGCCTCAACTTTCCATTCATTACCTTAATGGTGGTGTTTTTGATTTTGGTCCGCATATAAAGAAAAGTGCAGCATTGAGTCCTTTTCAGATGTCTTGGAGGATTTCTGATCATCTTCCATTGTGGGCAGAGTTTTCCACTCGTGGCTAATTTTTGTTTTAGTTTCGATATATTTACTTTAAAAAAAAGCGTATGTCTTTAAAATATTGGCTACTCAGCCTATCTATCCTATTCATCAGTTGCGAAAATAAAATACAGCAGCAGAAGGTGGCTCAACCTCTGAAACTAAATCAAATCCAGCTAATTGGTACACACAACAGTTATAAGGTGGCCATACCCAAAGCCCTCATGGATCAGTTAGAAAAGGAAAATTCCGAATTGGCTGAAAGCTTGGATTATAGCCATCCTGCTATCTGGGAGCAACTGGACGCAGGACTCCGGTTATTAGAACTGGATGTTTACCACGATCCGGAAGGAGGAAGATTTAGTAATCCGATGGGTAAAGCTATGGTGGATGTGGAGCATTGGGATTATGGCTTTGACCAACCTGGATTTAAGGTGTTTCATGTTCAAGATATTGATTTTTTAAGCCATCATGCCTTGTTTAAGGATTATTTGTCTGATTTAAAAAACTGGTCTGCTTTAAATCCCAACCATTTGCCCATTTTTATTACTTTGAATGCAAAAGACGCCAATTTTCCTGGGCGTGGATTTGCAGAAACCCTTCCATTTGATGCCTCAGTTTTTACCTTGCTGGATGAGGAAATTAGGGATCACTTAGGCATAGAAAAATTAATAACACCTAATGGTGTTAAAGGCAAATTTATCAATTTGAAGACTGCTGTTACCGAATCAGGATGGCCTGATTTATCAGAATCAAGAGGCAAATTTATTTTTATTCTAGATGAAAGCGAACCCAAGTTGACAGAATACCTTGCAAAGGATGCAGAGGGCAATAGCGGATTACTATTTGTAAACGTCCCAGAAAGTGATCCCATGGCAGCTATCTATATTATCAATGATCCTATTAAAAATCATGACCAGATTAAGCACTTGGTTGAAAAAGGATATATCGTCAGAACCAGAGCTGACGCAGGAACGGTGGAGGCGAGATCAAACCTCACCGAAAGGAGGGAAAAAGCCTTCTCTAGTGGTGCCCAATTGGTGAGTACTGACTATTATGTTTCTGATTTAAGGTTGGACAATGATTATAAGGTGCAATTTGACTTGGGGAAGTATAGCCGAATAAACCCCATATTTGATTTGGAAATAGATGCAAATGAAGCCTTATCGGAGGAGGTTAAACATGTTATAGGTCTTGACCCTGAAACTTTTGCCATTGCTGAAAAGCAAATGAAAGGGCAGATTGTCGATGTCAGAACCAGCGATGAGGTAAAACAGGGGAAAATATCTGGAGCTGTAAACATAGACTTTCTTCAGAAAGATTTTGCTGAAAGAATTTCAGAATTAAATAAAGATCAGACCGTACTGGTGTATTGTAAGGTAGGAGGGAGAAGTGGAAAGGCCGCTGAAATAATGGTAGAAAAAGGATTTAAGCATGTGTACCATTTAGAAGGAGGCTATGATCGGTGGAAGGATAATGGCTTTCCCGTGGAAGAATAAAAACAGTTTTTAAATAATTTACATTCACTTTTGAAGACAGCTTTATGAAATTGAAAATCGTTCAAGAAGACCCATGGTTGGAGGATTATAAGGAGGAAATCTATCAAAGATGGGTGAGATTTCAATTGGCGTATGAAGAATTGGTTTCAAATGGAGCGGGGCTGTCTGATTTTGCCTCTGGGCACGATTATTTTGGGATAAATTTTGACCCTAAACAACAAGCTTGGATTTACAGAGAATGGGCCCCTGAGGCCAAAGCACTTTTTCTAATTGGAGATTTTAACAATTGGGATCGAACCACCCACCCATTGACGAAGGATCAATGGGGTGTTTGGGAGATAATTTTACCTTATGATGAGTACAAGGATAGGTTAGTTCACAAAAGCTTGGTGAAAGTGCACGTCGTTTCCGCTAAAAGTAGACAAGACAGAATACCTGCCTATATTAGAAGAGTTGTTCAGGATGATGAAAGCAAAGACTTTGCAGGTCAAATATGGGCCCCTGAAAGTTCCTTTACATGGACAGATCAGGATTTCGAACCAGATTACACAAAAGATGGATTATTGGTCTATGAATGCCATGTAGGTATGGGGCTTGAGGTGGAAGCTGTTGGTTCCTACCTGGCTTTTGCAGATGAAATCTTGCCTAAAATCAAAAGTTTAGGATATAATGCCATACAATTAATGGCAGTTATGGAGCACCCCTATTATGGCTCTTTTGGTTACCATGTTTCTAGTTTTTTTTGCCCCTCAAGTCGATTCGGTACGCCTGAGGATTTGAAGTACCTAGTGAATAAGGCACATGGCCTTGGGCTTGCAGTTATTATGGACGTGGTTCACTCCCATGCTGTCCAAAATGTTTCAGAAGGATTGAACGATTTTGATGGATCTGATCATCAGTATTTTCATTCAGGACCGAGAGGATATCATGAGGTATGGGATTCGAAGTTATTTGATTATGGAAAATGGGAGGTTAAACGGTTTTTACTTTCCAATTTAAAATACTGGCTGGAGGAATTCCATTTTGATGGATTTAGGTTTGATGGAGTCACGTCTATGCTTTATTTCCATCATGGACTGACCACTTTTGATCATTTCGAAAAGTACTTTCATAAAGATGTGGATTGGGATGCCATAACCTATTTACAACTGGCCAATGCGCTTATCAAAGAAGTAAAACCCTCGGCCATTTCCATCGCAGAAGACGTAAGCGGGATGCCAGGACTGTGCAGGCTGCCAGCTGAAGGAGGGGTAGGGTTTGATTATAGGCTGGCCATGGGTGTTCCAGATTTTTACATCAAGATGCTGAAGGAGAAAAAGGATGAAGAATGGGATATTCTTGAATTCTGGAAAGAATTAAGTGACCGAAGATATAAAGAAAAAACAATAGCCTATGCGGAATCCCACGATCAGGCACTGGTAGGAGATAAATCTCTCGCATTTTGGTTAATGGATAAGGAGATGTATTTTCACATGAAAGTAGGGGATGAAAACGTCATCATCGATCGGGGGATTGCCATTCATAAGCTTCTAAGGCTATTTACCATAGGTCTGGGAGGTGAAGGTTATCTCAATTTTATGGGGAATGAATTTGGTCATCCAGAATGGGTGGACTTTCCAAGGGAGGGGAATAATTGGAGTTATCAATATGCCCGGAGACAGTGGAGTCTTGCGGAAGATAAAAAGCTAAAGTACCAGTACCTTATTAATTGGGATAAGTCGATGATAGCAGTGATGAAGGAATACCATATTTTGTGTGCACCTTTTGCGAATCAGGTTCATGCGGACCCAGAAAACAAGGTCATTATTTTTACCAGAGGCTCCTTATTGTTTGCTTTTTCCTTTAATCCACAGACCGCTATTGCTGATTATAAATTTAGAGCTCCTTCTATGGGACAATATCGACTTGTACTTAATTCAGACGACAAGCAATTTGGGGGTTTTGGCAGAATAGACAATAGTAAGGCCTATTTTACAGACCAAAAACAGCTTTTGAGTATCTATATGACCAATAGGACGGCTTTGGTTTTTAAAAAATACGATTGATTGTTCCCAATTTTTATTTGGTTGAAGTTGAAATTCATTGGAAATCAGTTAATAAGTATTGGTCTTGGCCCTTTTTTGATTAATATTACCCTTTAATAATTTAAGACGAGTCTATGGCAGTAAATATCGTGATCGCTGGTGCTGGTGATATGGGTTTTCACCTGGCTGAACAGCTTTATTACGAAAATAAGAATATAATTTTGATTGATTTGGATAAGGATGTATTGGACAATATTGGATCCAGGTTGGATGTAATGACCATAGAGGGAGATTCAGCATCAATTGAGATATTAAAAAAAGCCAACATTCACAATGCTGAACTTATGTTGGCGGTCACTACTTCCGAAAAAACCAATATTTGTACAGCAGTACTAGCCAAACAGCTAGGAGCAAAAAAAGTAATCGCCAGGGTTAGGAACCATGATTATCTATACGAAGAGAACAAAATTTATTTTGAGAACCTGGGAATAGATTCTATTATTTCTCCTTCCATGCTTTGCAGCAAGGAAATCTCTAGGCTAATGAAACGCTCCAGCTTTTCTGATGTTATTGAATTTGAAGGCGGAAGATTAAGTGTGGTGGGCATTACGCTGGACCGATATTCCCCACTAATAAACAGAAAGCTGTCTGATACGCGTACAGACCCAATTTTTAAAGAAATACGGATCATAGCCATCGTACGGGACCAAAGAACAATTATCCCAAGAGGAGATACTTTTATTCGCAACAATGATCATGTATTTTTTATTTCCAATAACAAATCTGTAAATACAGTAAAAGACCTCGTTCACCACAAGGAGAAAGAAATCCATAATGTCATGATAATTGGCGGTGATGATCTTGCGTATTCCACGGCCAGAGAACTGGAAGATGATTATGGAGTTACCTTGATACATAATGACAAAGAGCGTTGTAAATGGCTTGCAGAAAGGTTGGATTCTGCACTTATTATTCATGGTGATTACAAAAACATCAACCTCCTTATAGAAGAAGGTCTAGAAACAACGGATGGATTTTTGGCACTAACCGATAGCTCGGAGACCAATATTATTACCAGTCTTAGTGCTAAAAATCATGGCGTGTACAAAACCATCGCTCACGTAGATACCAGAGAATACATCCATATTTCTCACAGTATCGGGGTTGACTCCCTGATAAATAAAAAACTGGTAGCAGCAAATCATGTCAGCAGGTACTTGAAAAAAGGCCAGGTGGAAGCTGTTTCTGGAATCCAAGGAGTGGAGGCAGAATTTGTCCAATATGCAGTAACAAAAATTAATAAATTGACCAAAAAGAACTTGAAGGAGCTACATTTCCCTGATACAGCCATTGTGGCAGGAGTTATTAGGGGGGAAGAAGTATTTATTCCCGATGGTGAATTTCAATTGCAGCTTAATGACAAAGCCATCGTGCTTGCCCTTCCTGAAGCGAAACCTGTATTGGAAAAATTATTTAATTAATCATGATCCATTTTAAGGCAATTTTAAAAGTCATGGGAGGATTGATGATGCTCCTTGGTGTTTTAATGTTTCCATGTGTCGCTTTCGCTTACTATTATCAAAGTGGGGACCAGATCACTTTGATCGGTTCGGCCTTGATCTGTTTGACCATTGGGGGAACTTTTTTCTTTTCATTTGCAAATCAGGATCAGAATATACGGAAAAGGGAAGGCTACCTGATTGTAGCATTAAGTTGGATAATTATGTCCGTTTTTGGCATGATGCCCTATCTCTTAAGTGGTACCATTCCAAATTATTCTGACGCCATTTTTGAAACAGTCTCAGGGTTTACAACCACTGGAGCTTCTATATTGACAGACATAGAACGGCTTCCTGAAGGGATTTTATTGTGGAGAAGCATGACCCAATGGATAGGTGGTTTGGGTATCATTGTATTGACGGTCGCTATATTTCCTTTATTGGGTATAGGCGGGATTGAACTTTTTGTAGCAGAATCGCCTGGCCCTACTTCCGATAAGGTACATCCGAGGATTAGGGAAACAGCGAAAAGGCTTTGGCTCATTTATTTTGGACTCACCCTCCTTTTGGTCTGCATATATTATTTGGAAGGAATGTCTTTTTTTGATGCAATGAACCACGCGCTTACCACCATGTCTACAGGTGGTTTTTCTACTAAAAACAATAGCATGGCCTATTTTGATAGCCCATCAATACAGTATACTGCTGTAGTCTTTATGTTTTTAGCGGGAACAAACTTCACCTTGATATACTTTGCATTCAAAGGTCATTTCAATAGAGTCTGGGCAAGTGATGAATTTAGGGCTTATTTTATTAGTGTTGGACTTCTTGTAATTGGGATTTTTGGAGCGGTTTATTTTTTGATGGATGATAGCTTTGAAAAATCTTTTAGGGATGTTCTCTTTCAAGTCGTTTCACTGGTTACTACCACGGGCTATGTAACTGCAGATTATACCGCTTATAGTAATGGGCTAACAATTATTTTCTTTATGATCCTATTTATGGGCGCCTGTGCTGGATCCACTAGTGGTGGAATTAAATTTATCCGGCACCTTACCTTCGTGAAAAATTCCACTTTAGAATTTAAGCGTATTGTACACCCACGTGCAGTGATTCCTTTGAAAATTAATGGCGAACGAGTTACCGGTAAAGTAATCACCCATATAATGAATTTCTTACTATTGTACCTGATGATTTTTGTTTTGGGTTCAATTGTAATGTCCATTGCTGGTTATGATCTTATTACCTCTTTTGGTGCCGTAGCCACCGCCATGGGAAATGTTGGACCTGGAATAGGTAGGGTAGGGCCAGTTGATAATTTTGCTTTCTTTTCGCCTTTCGCTAAACTATTTCTTAGTTTTTTAATGTTGTTAGGAAGGTTAGAACTCTTTACTATATTGATTTTATTTACCCCGTATTTTTGGAGAGCCAATTGATAGAAATCATCAACCCATGAATCCAATAATTATATCAGTGTTTACTGCAAAAAATCTGGGTTACGAAGGAAATCCAGCAGCAGTGGTACTTACAAGAAAACCATTGGAAGATCAGGAGATGCAGCAACAAGCTGCAAAACTGGGTATTCCGGCTACCTCTTATATTTTTATTGATAAAAATGAAAACTGCCATGTGAGGTGGTTTGCTCCTGATGAAGAAATTAACTTATGTGGTCATGGAGCTGCAGCCGCAGGAATATTTCTTTCCAAATACCTTAAGAAACCGGAAATAACGCTTCATTATAAGGGAGGAGAAATTATAGTCAAGGTTTCAAAGGATACCTTTTCCATGCGTCTGGAAGCCATTCCTGTTTTAAAACTTCTCCCTGAATGCCCATTACCTTTGAAAGAGGGATTAGGGATTCCGATTTTGGCCATTTACGAAACGGGAAACAAGCACCTAATACTGACGGATTCTGAGTCTTCTGTAAAAAACATGAATCCTGATTTTAAGCGTTTAAGGGACTCAGAAATATTTGGATATGCCATTACAGCCCCTGGAGATAAGGTGGATTTCGTTAGCCGAACCCTGATACCACACGTTAGTCAATTGGAAGATTTTGCCACAGGGTCTTCACATGCCATGTTGGTACCTTTTTGGTCAGACAAGCTCAATAAAAGTGAAATGGTAGCAGATCAGTTAAGTAAAGAGGAGGGAAGGTTTATTTCCAGTATTTCCGGCAATGAGGTTGTACTCTCAGGAGAGTTCGAGATGCATGAGTCAGGTTTATTTGCCCTCTAAAACATTTAAATTTGAGATAGAAAATTTGTACTCTAAACCCGTATTGTTGGAGAATAGGGACTTTCCTTGGTTTTAAGACTGCCTCTCCAAACTTATTGAATTTTTAGGATTTGAACACGCAATATTTGAATTATTGAATCCGTTTAGGTTAGGGTTTAATTTTATCATGACAAACTGTCAAATCGGAAGGAATTATTTTTATTATTTTAATAATCCATAGCAATATTTAAACGAATTCATTTTTTAAGGTTTTTCCAATATAATTTTCTCTCCTTGGTATAATTATTGCTTTTTTATTTTTCGATGTTTAAGTAAATCTAATATTGACAAAATATATATAGAATGGACTATCGTAAAATTCTCATCAAATATGGTGGGAATGCAATGATCAGTGAAGATCTTAAGATTGGTATTGCCCAAAAGTTGAAAGTGTTGCAAGATCATGGTATCCAAGTAGTACTAGTACATGGTGGTGGGCCTTTTATCAATAAGTCTTTGGCTGATGCGGGAATAAAATCTGAATTTTTTGATGGACACAGACACACCAGTCTAGAGGCCATGTCATGCATTGAAAAAACCCTAAAGGGAGAAGTGAATAGCTCTATCGTTAATTTATTAAATAAACAAGGGCTTAAAGCGGTTGGGCTTTCAGGTAAAGATGGTAAATTGGCTATTGCTCAGAAAAGATGGCATACAGGGGCAAATGAAAATGGGGAACAGCATAAAGTAGATTTGGGCCAAGTAGGGGATATTGTTACAGTTAATCCACTTTTAATAGAAATATTGTTAGAAAATAAGTTCTCTCCAGTAATCACTTGCATTGCTTCAGATGAAGAGGGCAATGACTACAATGTTAATGGGGATGTTTTTGCAGGTAAAATTGCTGCTGCAATTGAAGCAGATGCCTACATCGTATTGACTGATGTTGACGGGCTTTACAAGGAATACCCAAATCCAGAATCTATTATTAAAGAGATAGATACAGCCTCCATTCCAAAATATTATGGGGAGGTTATTTCAGGAGGAATGATACCTAAAATTGAATCCTGTGTTTCGGCTGTTCAGTCCGGTGTTAAGAAAGCTGTAATTTTAAATGGCACACGTCCGGAGCAAATTATAGATTATATCATCCACCAAATTTCATTAGGTACAACAATTAAACTTTAAGCATGCATATTTCGAACGAGTATTTGTACGAGGAAGACAAGAAAAATTATTTACCTACATTCAAGCGCTTTCCCTTAGCATTTATTAAAGGCAAAGGGAGCCGGTTGTGGGATGCAGATGGAAAGGAATACATTGATATGCTTGCAGGAATTGCCGTCAATAATCTGGGACATTGTCACCCTAAGGTGGTGAGCGCTATTCAAGATCAGGCTGCGGAGTTAATTCATATTTCCAATTTCTTTGTAAGCCCTCCTCAGGTAGCACTTAGCAAATTGTTGGTTGATTTAACCAAATTGAAACATGTTTTTTTGACAAATAGTGGTGCTGAATCAGTAGAAGGAGCGATTAAAATTGCAAGGAAATATGCCAGTAAAAACAATAGAGGTGGAGAGATTATTTCAATGAACAACTCCTTTCACGGCCGTACCCTTGCTACCATTGCTACTGGTCAGAAAAAATACCAAAAGGGTTTTGCCCCTATTCCTTCAGGTTTCTCGCAAGTTGCATTCAATGATTTGAGTGCATTAAAAGCGGCAATTAGTGATCAAATAGCAGCTGTAATCCTTGAACCCGTTCAAGGGGAAGGTGGAATAATTCCGGCCGACAAAAAATATTTGCAAGGAGTAAGGAAGCTATGTGATGAAAACAATGTCTTACTTATTTTTGATGAAATTCAATGTGGTATTGGTCGAACGGGAAAATTGTTTGCTAAAGAGCATTTTGATATACAACCAGACATAATGACCCTGGCTAAAGGATTAGGAGGGGGCATGCCGGTAGGTGCATTTTTATGCAATGAAAAGGTAGGAAACGCGATAGACTACGGAGATCATGGTACCACTTTCGGTGGAAACCCCCTAGCATCCGCTGCTTCATTGGCTACTCTCAAAGCCATCTTGGAAGAAGGTTTGGTAGAAAGATCCCTCAAAAAAGGAGAATGGATAATGAATACCATCAGGTCATGGTCCAAAGACCATCCGATGATCAAAGAAGTTCGGGGGTTAGGATTAATGATAGGCATACAGTTGGATAGACCGGTAGCGCCAATAGTAAAGGCACTTCTAGACGAAGGAATCATCGTCAATGGGACAGCAGAATCAGTAATACGCCTTGTACCACCTCTTAATATCCCGGATGAAGACGTGGAATTAGCCTTGAACAAGTTGAAGTCAATAATAGAATCAATTGAGCAAAATGAGAAATCATAAATATAAAGCTAGTATAGTAGGTGCCTCGGGTTATACTGGTTCTGAGCTAGCGAGAATCTTAATCAATCATCCCGAAGTAGATATAGTAAGCATAACCTCTGAAAGCCATAAAGGCAAGCGGTTTTCAGATTTGCATGGTCAGTTTTCAGGTATTATTGATTTTGAGTTGATTAGCGCAGATGATGTGGATATAAATAACGTGGATGTGGTATTTCTTGCCCTTCCCCATGGTGTGTCTATGGAATTTGTAAAGCGTTGGGCAGATGAAGGAGTTAAGATTATAGATCTATCTGGGGATTTCAGGCTTTCAAGTCCTGAAGTTTATGAAGATTGGTACAAAAAAGACCATACGTTTCCTGGTGGTTTTGAGAAAGCTGTTTATGGAATGCCTGAGCTTTTTTCGGATGCGATCAGTTCAGCGACACTTGTTGCGAATCCAGGTTGTTATCCTACTGCTTCTATTTTAAGTCTTGCCCCATTATTTGCGGCGGGAATAGCAATCCCAGGAGGAGCGATCATAGATGCGAAATCTGGCGCTACAGGGGCAGGAGTGAAGGCCAGTAATACCAACCATTTCTCTAATGTTAATGACAATTTTAAAGCATATGGATTAGGTAACCACAGACATACAGTGGAAATTCAGGAACAGCTTTCGTTTTTAATGAAAAAATCAGTTATTTTACAGTTTACTCCCCATCTTTTACCAGTGGATAGAGGAATTCTTGCAACATCTTATTTGTCTGTAGACAAAGAAATGGATCAGGAAAAGCTAACATCACTTTACAAGGACTTTTATGAAAACAAACCCTTCGTAAGGTTGCGAAATCAAGCGCCTTCAATCAAGGAAGTTAGAGGTAGTAATTATGCTGATATTTATCCGTTTTGGGATGACAGGACGAAAAGAGCAATTGTGATTACTGCAATCGATAATTTGGTAAAAGGTGCAGCTGGTCAGGCTGTACATAATATGAATATTATGTTGGGATTAAACGAATCCATTGGTCTTCAACAGGTTCCAATGCAACCATAAATTAACAAATGTAATGATTAAAAATATTACCAGTGTAAAAGGAATAAAATGTTGGGGAGCTCATTCAGGTGTTAAATCCATGAAGAGAGACTTGGCCATCATTTTTTCGGAAGTTCCAGCAGCTGCTGCTGTTACGCTTACGCAGAATAAAGTTCAGGCTGAACCTATCAAGGTTACCAAAAGAAATCTTGCCAATAATAGAGCCCAAGTCATCGTTTGTAATGCAGGAAATGCCAATGCTTGTACTGGAGAGCAAGGAAGGAAAGGAGCCGAAGCAATGGCAGATACAGTGGCCGCTGCTTTAAATATTTCTCCTGATGATGTCATTGTCGCCTCTACCGGATTAATTGGCGAGCCATTCCCTACCGAAGAAGTAGTAGAAGGAATAATAGCAACCGTTCCAAAACTATCTAACGATGCAAAAGCTGGTTCTTTTCTAGCCAATGCCATTTTAACAACCGATACCTTTGCAAAGGAAGGTTTTGTTGATTTTGAGTGGGAAGGAAAAACCATATCCA
>Ga0209390_10001673_pt1 | contig 41864 bp, 37 predicted proteins | sample BON01_FD_187212 | JGI IMG/M metagenome (GOLD analysis project Ga0209390, IMG submission 187212) | Freshwater microbial communities from Lake Bonney liftoff mats and glacier meltwater in Antarctica - BON-01 (SPAdes) (version 2) | ecosystem: Environmental > Aquatic > Freshwater > Ice > Glacier...
GTGAACGCGGAAATTGGTTTGGCAATGGCGATTTTATTCCGTCTGAGAATGTCGCTATCGACGCTAAGCCAACTTCATCGAAATAATTCATAGCAACTAACCTGATTAGTGTGTTTCGCTTTTTACTCACTCCAAGATGGATAGCGCTCACCATTGCATGTATTTTTATAATTCCTTCGTTTCAAGCACTTGCTGAGTGGCAGTGGCGCAGATTAGATCAACGTCACGAATACAACCAAGCAATTCAAGCCCAAATTTCAAAGGATCCAATTGCGATCTCCGAGCTTATTCAAAGTGGTTCCGATTCACTCGCACTCACCGGGCAATCAACTTGGCGAACCGTTGAACTAACAGGAACTTGGGATACGCAAGCACAAGTACTTGTTCGCAAGCAAAGTTTGGAGTCCAATTCTGGCCTCTGGGTGATCACTCCACTACTACTAACTGATGGCACGATAGTGATGGTCAACCGAGGCTGGACTCCATCTGCAAACTCAGCCACTGAGAGTCCAGTTTTAGCTGCGTTACCAACTGGAGTTATTGAAGTACTCGGACGAGTCCGCGCTGTAACACCGCGAACCAAACCGGCGCCCACCGATTTACCGCTGGGACAAGTTGACCGAATCATTCCGCTAGAAATCGTGGAGTCAGAATCAACCATTAGTAATTCCTATGTTGAGATGACAGCAAGCAGGCCAGAATCTCGCTCTGCTGAGATTCGAGAGTTGCCAGCTCCTGAAGTGACCGAAGGCAACCACAGGTCGTACGCAATCCAATGGATCTTCTTTGAGTTTCTGACAGTGATTGGTTGGCTTGTCCTAGTTCGTAATGAAGCTATTGAGCAAAGAAAAAACAATCAAGCTTCAAAAGAGGTCGCGTCAACAAACTGACGTTGATATAAGTCCGCATAGAGCCCGCCTTCGGCAAGTAACTCCTCGTGTGTTCCCCGTTGCACAATCGCGCCATCGTCCAAGACCAAAATCTGGTCTGCTTGTCGAATAGTAGAAAGCCGGTGTGCCACAACAATTGAAGTTCGGCCGCGTAATGCAACTGCTAAAGCGCTTTGAACTGCCGCTTCATTTTCCGAATCCAAATGCGCTGTAGCTTCATCGAGAACAACAACATCAGGTGCCTTCAAAAGTAAACGTGCAATTGCTAGGCGTTGCTTCTCCCCACCAGAAAGTCGATGCCCTCTATCGCCGACAACAGTGTCTAACCCCTCTGGCAATTCACGAATCATCTCGGCGATTTGAGCGCTAGTGCAGGCATCCCAAATCTCTTCATCAGTGGCTTCGGTATTTGCATATAAAAGGTTCGCACGAATCGTGTCGTGATACATGTGCGCATCTTGCATTACAACACCAACAACTTGATGTAAAGATTCTTGAGTTAGATCTCGAACATCAGTTCCAGCTAATTTCACAGAACCAGAAGTTGCATCGTAAAGACGCGAGACGAGCGCTGTGATCGTGCTCTTCCCCGCGCCGGAAGGGCCAACTAACGCTACGAGCTCACCCGGTGCGGCTTTGAACGAGACGTTCTGCAGCGTAAGTTCGGAGGTCAATCGGCTTTCTGGTTGGGCCACCATCTCAAGACTTGCTAAGGAAACTTCCTGCGCGCTTGGGTATCGGAAATCAACATTGTTGAATTCAACGCTAGTGCCGCCGCGCTTCAAAAATTGTGCGTCTGCCTTATCAGTAACCATTGGCTTCAAATCAAGAACTTCAAAAACTCTTTCAAATGAAACTAGCGAAGTCATAATGTCCACGCGCACGTTCGCTAACGCAGTTATTGGTCCGTAAAGCCGGCTCAGTAGCGCACTTAGCGCCAGCAGCGTACCCAGTGTGAGCGTTCCGTTGATAACTGAAACGCCACCCATTCCATAAACCAATGCTGTTGCAAGAGAACCAACTAAGACGATGGCCGTAAAGAAAACGGTGTTTGCCATCGAGATGCGAATTCCCATAAGTCGAACGGCGTCAGCTTTCTCCGAGAACATTTGGGATTCGCGCACTGGCGTACCAAAGATCTTCATGAGGAGCGCGCCCGAAACATTGAAACGTTCCGCCATCTGAGTGCTCATTGCTGAGTTGTAATCGGCTTGCTGCCTAGTCATGGTTTGCAATCTGCTGCCCATCCAGCGAGCTGGAATCATGAATAGCGGCAACATAAGCAGCGATGCAACTGTAATTTGCCAAGATAGGACGAACATAGTTGCTGCAACAACTACCAAGCTGATTAAGTTTCCAACCACGCCACCGAGCGTGGAAGTGAAGGCGCGCTGCGCCCCCATAACGTCACTGTTTAGGCGAGAAATCAAGGCACCTGTTTGGGCTCGGGTAAAGAAAGCGATTGACTGCTGCTGCACATGATCAAAAACTTGGGTTCTCATGTTGAAGATCAAGCCCTCGCCAATCGTGGAAGACATCCTGCGGCTTATTAAACCAAGCACTGCCCCCAGGATTGCCGTTCCTGCAATCAAAAGTGCCATGATGATGACCATTCCCGAATCCCCATTGGGAATTGCCGAGTCCACGATCTCCATGAACAATAATGGCGCAGCAACGATCAGCAACGAATCGAAAACTAAAAGGGAGAGATAAACGAAAATGTAAACTCGAAATTCAGTTGCGTATGTCAAGACCCGTTTCAAAGTTCCAGAAGAGAGCTGCTTCTTCTTGACGGATCGATCATTTGTGAAGCCTTGATATGCCGCCCAAGGATTCCCAGCGTTTAAACTCACGAAATTCTCCCCTTAATTAAAACGACTTATTCAATTCTCGCGCTATTGCGACTTTATTGCTAAGCAAGTGAAATCAAATCCAAATAATCCTGATTCCAGAGATCTTCAACACCATCAGGAAGTAGTAGTACCCGTTCTGGTTCAAGGGCACTAACGGCGCCCTCGTCATGGGTAACTAAAACAACAGAACCTTCATAATCATGAAGTGCGTCCAGAATCTCTGCTCGACTAGCTGGGTCCAAGTTGTTCGTTGGTTCATCTAGAAGAAGCACATTTGCTGATGACACAACTAGCATGGCAAGGCTCAAGCGAGTTTTTTCACCACCGGAAAGCACACCCGCTGCTTTCTGTACTGAGTCGCCAGAAAACAAAAATGACCCCAGCACGCTTCGCACTTGAGCATCATTCATATCACCTGATGCAGTCAACATGTTTTCCAACACTGAGCGGTTGGGATCTAGAGTTTCGTGCTCTTGCGCGTAATAACCAATCTTGAGCCCATGGCCAGGCTGTATTTCGCCTGTGTCTGGGGTGTCTACCCCAGCCAAAATTCGAAGCAGGGTTGTTTTGCCGGCGCCGTTTAGTCCCAGCACCACGACTTTGCTACCTCTATCAATTGCTAAATCAACATCGGTAAAAATCTCCTGCGACCCATAAACTCTGCTGAGTCCAGTTGCCATGAGCGGCGTTTTGCCACACGGTGATGGAGTTGGGAACCGAAGCTTTGCGACGCGGTCGCCTTGACGTACCTGCTCGAGTCCACCCATTAGTTTCTCAGCACGCTTATACATACTTTGTGCAGCCTTTGCCTTTGACGCTTTAGCCCGCATCCGATCCGCTTGCGCCTGAAGTACTTGAACTTGTCGCTCCGTATTTGATCGCTCCCGCTTGCGCCGGCGTTCATCTGCCTCACGAGAGTTTAGATATTCTTTCCAGCCAACATTGTAAATGTCAAGAACTTGACGGTTTGCATCTAAATAGAAGACGCGATTTACGGTGGCCTCAAGCAATTCAACATCGTGACTAATTACAACTAGACCTCCTTGATGATTCGCTAGAAAACCACGAAGCCAAACTATCGAATCAGCATCCAAGTGGTTAGTGGGTTCATCAAGTAACAAAGTCTCAGATCCACTAAATAAAATCCGCGCCAGCTCAATGCGTCGTCTCTGTCCACCCGAAAGTGTTCCCAATGTCTGCTGAAGCACCGTAGTTGTTAAGCCAACACTTGCCGCTAGAGTCGCGGCTTCACTTTCGGCCGCATAACCGCCTGCGCTCTGAAAAGATTCCTCCGCGTTGGAGTACTTGCGCATCGCTTTTTCACTTATTTTGGAATCACTTGAACTCATGTCCACTTCGGCTTGGCGCATACGACGAATGAACTCATCGAGTCCCCGAGCGCTCAGAATGCGATCCATTGCGAGAACGTCTAGGTCGCCAGTGCGCGGATCTTGCGGAAGATAACCAACTGATGCTGAGGTGGCTATGACGCCTTTAGCTGGCTGAATCTGACCCGCCAGAACCTTAGTTAAAGTCGTTTTGCCGGCGCCGTTTCGACCAACTAGACCCACGCGGTCTCCGTTGTCTACCCGAAACGTGGCCCCAGCAACGAGTAACTCAGCACCCGCGCGCAATTCAATGTCGGTTGCTTGAATCACGGCTAAAAGGTGCCTGTCTAGTTGTTGCATTAATGCAGAGGCGCAAAATAACGCCAAAACACCATCTTAACGCGGTTAATTAAAGATTAAAACCTAGCGCGCGCAACATTTCGCGACCCTCATCGGTAATCTTGTCTGGACCCCATGGTGGCATCCATACCCAGTTCAATTTGAAATCTGATACGTGGCCATCGAGTGCGGCGCGCGTTTGATCTTCAATTACATCGGTCAGTGGGCAGGCTGCTGAAGTTAGGGTCATGTCGATTGTTGCAACATTGCCATCATCAACAGTTACTGCGTAGACCAAGCCAAGATCAACTACATTGATTCCCAATTCAGGGTCAACGACATCTTTCATTAACTCGAATACATCGTCTTCTTGTAATACGTCCACGGTTACTTCTCCTTCTTCATCCCGGCCTGAATGGCCGCATCTTTCCAAGCCATCCAAGGTAATAGCGCACACTTAACTCGAGCTGGGTACTGCGCAACCCCTACTAAGGCTATGCCATCACCAAGCACTTCCTCGTTAGGTTCCTGCGTTCGCTGCAACATAGCGACTAGATGCTCGACAGCATTATCACCGTGCACAAAATCAAGATCATTTATCTGATCAAACATAATTGAAGCCGATGCTTGGCTAATTGAACAGCCTTCGTTGTTGTAGGAAACTGAGATTGTCCCATCTTCATTGCCAGAAACCCGAAGGGTAATTTCATCACCACAAGTTGGATTTACGTGATGAACTTCAGCTAGAAAGTCCTCACTAAGCCCTTTGCCATGTGGTCTCTTATAGTGATCCAGAATTATCTCTTGATACATGTTTTCGAGTTTCACAATTAAACTCCAAAGAATTTCTTGGCTGCATGTATACCTTCGATTAGCGCGTCGACATCATCGAGATCGTTGTACACATAGTAAGTCGCTCTAGTCGCAGCAACAATTCCATATCGGGCGCACACTGGCTTAGCGCAATGATGACCAACTCGAACTGCCACGCCATTCTCATCAAGAATTTGACCTACGTCGTGCGGATGTAATCCATCAAGCACAAAAGAAACTGCGGAACCTCGATCTACTAGATCCTCGGGACCAATTATGCGGATGCCAGGGATCGACTTAAGGCCAGAGATTGTCGCTTGCGTCATTTCGTGCTCATGAGCTGCAACTTTGTCCATGCCAAGTGCTCGCAGGTAATCCACTGCTGCAGATAACCCAACTGCTTGAGCCGCCATTGGAACACCTGCCTCAAAACGCTTAGGAGGAGCAGCGAAGGTAGAGCCAGACATAGTTACTACTTCGATCATGGACCCACCGGTTATAAAAGGTGGCATAACCGCTAGCAAATCAGCGCGACCCCAGAGACAACCGATACCTAGTGGGCCAAGCATTTTATGACCACTCCAAGTAAGGAAATCCACGCCAAGAGTAGAAACATCTACGCTCATGTGTGGCACGCTTTGGCAAGCGTCCAAGAGTATCAGAGCATCAACGGCGCGGGCTCGTTTAACGATTGCCGGAATGTCGTTTACGGTTCCAAGTAAGTTCGACTGATGAGTCAGCGCAACAATCTTGGTGCGCTCGTTAAAGAGTGAATCATCTGACAAATCCAAGCGACCTTCGTCGGTTAAACCAATCCAGCGAAGTACTGCCCCAGTTTTATCGCAAAGCTCCTGCCATGGCACCAAATTTGCGTGATGCTCCATCTCCGTTACAAGAATTTCATCGCCAACTTTAAGTATGAATCGTTCTGAACCCGCAGGTAGATCCTTTTTGTGTTGTGACTTTAGAGTTGCATTAAGAAACGCATACGACACTAAGTTGATAGCCTCAGTTGCGTTCTTAGTGAAAACCAAGTCATCGGCATTAGCTCCGATGAAATCAGCAATGTTTGACCTTGCGTGCTCAAACGCATCAGTTGCTTCTTCAGCAAGTTGGTGCGCACCACGATGAACCGCTGCGTTGTTATTCTCATAAAAATCGCGCTCCGCATCCAGAACTTGGTACGGCTTTTGCGAAGTTGCGCCACTATCTAGATACACCAGACGTCGGTCATTACGCACAGTGCGTTTAAGTATCGGAAAATCTGCGCGTATTGCCGCAACGTCTAATCTGCTCATGGCGCTATGCGGAAACAAACTGTGCGTAACCGTTAGCTTCGATGTCATCAGCTAATTCCGAACCACCTTCGCGAACAATTCGACCATCGTAAAACACGTGAACAAAGTCAGGCTTTACGTACTTCAAAATTCGAGTGAAGTGTGTGATTAACAAAACGCCAGTATCACCCTTTGCACAAACGCGGTTGATGCCCTCTGAAACAACGCGTAGCGCGTCCACATCTAAACCTGAATCTGTTTCATCAAGTACGGCGATTTTTGGATTGATCAATTCCATCTGCAGGATTTCAGTCCGCTTGCGCTCGCCACCAGAGAAACCTTCGTTGACATTGCGCTCAGCAAACTGTGGATCAATCTGAAGCCCAGCCATCGATTCCTTCAATTCCTTGATCCAGTGGCGAAGGTTTGGTGCTTCACCTCTGATTGCTGTGATCGAAGTGCGAAGGAAGTTAGAGATCGAAACTCCAGGTACCTCAACTGGGTACTGCATGGCCAAAAATAGACCAGCGCGAGCTCGTTCATCAACTGACATAGCAAGTACGTCTTGCCCATCAAGAGTTACTGAGCCACCCGTAATTGAATACTTTGGATGACCCGAAATTGCGTAAGCAAGTGTTGATTTGCCAGAACCGTTAGGTCCCATAAGCGCATGCACTTCGCCAGCTTTTACTGTTAAGTCAACGCCACGAAGGATGTCCTTTGGACCGTCTTCGGTAGTGACCTGAACAGTCAAACCTTTAATTTCTAATACTGACATAACTAACTCCTCGCGCTTTCGGATAGTGAAACATAAATCATTGGATCTTTTTCGTTTTCTTCGATTACAACTTTGTAAGTTTGCAGATCTGCCGTTGCTGGTGGACCTGAACGTGCACCGGTTCGTAAGTCAAATGACGACCCATGTAACCAACATTCAATCGCGCAGCCTTCGATGTCCCCTTCACTCAGTGACACTTCAGAATGCGTACAAATGTCACTAACCGCAAAAATGTCATCATCAATTTTTGCGAGCAAGATATCTTCCCCACCAACAGTAACTTTGAAGGGCTTACGGTCCTGCAAGTTAGAAATTCGAACAGCTTCAAGCATCGTTGACATTAGATATGACCGCCAAGGCGGGTCTCAATACTGTTTCGAACTCGATCGTTAATTTCAGGGACCGCAATCTGGTTAAGTAAATCCTCAAAGAAGCCACGAAGAACTAACTTACGTGCCTCTTCTTGGGTGATTCCACGTGACTGCAAGTAAAACAATTGCTCGTCATCAAAGCGACCTGTTGTGCTTGCGTGTCCAGCGCCAACAATCTCACCTGTTTCGATTTCCAAGTTTGGAACTGAGTCTGCGCGTCCACCGCCACTTAAAACCAAGTTGCGGTTGATTTCATAAGTGTCAGTGCCTACTGCGTTGGCTCGAATCAGTACATCGCCAACCCAAACAGTATGCGCATCTTCACCATCTAGCGCACCCTTGTAAACAACGTTGCTGCGGCAGTTAGCTTCACTGTGGTCAACGAATAACCGATGTTCCGCGTGCTGTCCGGCGCCTGCAAAGTAGAGACCAAAAAGCTCAGCCTGTCCGCCGGGAGCACTGTAAACAACGCTTGGCAAAATTCGAACAACTTCGCCACCCAACGATATGGAAACGTGCTTCACGGAAGAATCTCGGCCAAGCGTGATTCGGTGTTGTGCTAAGTGCACTGCCGTGTCGTCCCACTCTTGCAATGAAACAACGGTCACACTCGCGCCATCAGCTACGTTGATGTCGATGTTTCCGGCATATGTTGCGTCACCTATGTGATCAACGATTACAACGGCCTTCGCAAACTTCTCAACGTTTATGTCTAGTTGACCGTATGAAACTGCGCCTGAACCCACGACTGAAACGATGACCGACTCTTCGAGCTGGGCATTAGCCGCAATAGTTAGAGTCGAGATCGAATCAAGACTTGCCCATGCGCCAGCGGCAATCTTGTCAGTGAAACCCTGGCGCTCTGATGTCTTAGTTGCATTCAATTCAAATGTCGCTCCAGCAACCTTGTTAACTGCGATCGCCATGCCACCAGTGGCAGGTACGTCGCCTTTATGTAGGTCCCGAAGTTTTGACATCGGAGTAAAACGAAACTCTTCATCACGACTTGTTGGTGTTGGAAAATCGCTTAGAACCAACGAGCGAATCACTGGTGTGTGATCCTTCGGTGGAACTATTGCAACTTCGCGTTCAATGTGTTCGGTAACAGCGGCCATTACTAGCCAACCGCTCCTTCCATTTGAAGTTCGATTAGTCGATTAAGTTCAAGTGCGTATTCCATGGGAAGTTCACGCGCGATTGGCTCGATAAAGCCACGAACGATCATTGCCATTGCTTCTGCCTCATCAAGTCCACGAGACATTAGGTAGAACAGTTGATCTTCGGAAACCTTAGAAACCGATGCTTCATGGCCTAGTGATACGTCATCTTCACGCACATCCACGTATGGATATGTGTCAGAGCGAGAAATGTCATCCACTAGCAAAGCATCACAACGAACTGTGCTCTTACTTCCATAGCAACCTTCGAGAACCTGGACTAAGCCGCGGTAGGAAGTGCGTCCACCACCACGAGCTACAGATTTGCTGATGATTGATGAAGATGTCAGTGGCGCTGCGTGCACCATTTTGGCGCCAGCATCTTGATGTTGACCTTCGCCTGCAAAAGCAACCGAAAGTGTTTCGCCCTTGGCATGTGGTCCCTGTAGCCAAATTGCTGGGTACTTCATAGTTACTTTGGATCCGATGTTTCCATCGACCCATTCCATAGTCGCACCTTCGTGGGCAACCGCGCGCTTAGTAACTAGGTTGTAAACATTGTTAGACCAGTTTTGAATTGTGGTGTAACGGCAACGTCCACCCTTTTTAACAATGATTTCAACAACAGCTGAGTGAAGTGAATCACTGGAGTATGTCGGCGCAGTGCAGCCCTCGACATAGTGAACGTAAGCACCTTCATCAACAATGATTAAGGTCCGTTCAAACTGTCCCATGTTCTCGGTATTGATTCGGAAGTAAGCCTGCAATGGAATATCTACTTGCACACCTTTAGGTACATAAACAAATGAACCACCAGACCATACCGAGGTATTCAAAGCTGCGAACTTGTTGTCGCCTACTGGAATAATAGTGGCGAAGTATTCGCGGAACAATTCCTCGTGCTCGCGCAATGCGGTGTCAGTATCAACAAAAATGACACCCTGCTCTTCGAGATCCTCACGAATCTTGTGATAAACAACTTCAGATTCATACTGAGCCGCTACGCCACCAACAAGTCGTTGCTTTTCTGCCTCTGGGATTCCCAGGCGGTCATAGGTATTTCTAATGTCTTCTGGCAAGTCATCCCAACTTGTGGCTTGCTTCTCAGTTGAGCGTACGAAGTACTTAATGTTGTCGAAATCAATACCGGACAGGTCGCTTCCCCAGTTTGGCATTGGCTTCTTCCCAAACAAGTTGAAACCCTTTAGGCGAAGGTCAAGCATCCATTGTGGCTCATTTTTTAGGCCAGAAATGTTGCGTACAACTTCTTCGTTTATACCGCGTCGAGCAGTGCTACCTGCGTGATCACTGTCATGCCATCCGAAATCATAATTTCCGAGTGCATCCAAATGTTCCTGTTGAGTTGTCATGCGTTTTCCCTTCGGGTGTGTGGAACTAAGGTCGTGCAAACTGCATTACCTTTTGCGATCGTTGCTAACCGAGTTACGTGCACTCCAATTAGTTCCGAAAATGCTTTAGTTTCTTCTTCGCAAATTGCTGGAAATTCTGCGGCAACATCACCCATCGGGCAATTGTGCTGACAGATTTGAGTAGAGCCATGAAGTCCTGGCGTCTCAGTTGCTGCGTAGCCATCTTCGTTAAGCGCATCAATTAATGCCATTGCCCGCTCTTCGATGGTGGCTAGTGCAGAAATTTCGTTATGTCGAGCTACAAAATCTTTCGCAATTGTTGCGGCGAAGTCTCTTACTGCTGCAGAACCAGCAGTGTTATTTAAATATTTAACTGCGCTTAAACTCAAACTTTCTTGGTGCTCACCATATCTGGCGCGACCCTTTGCTGTAAGAGCAAACACACGAGATGGCCGACCACGACCGCGCTTTGAATTCAAAGCTGCTGGGCCGTATGGCGCCCGCTCGCTTGACTCCACTAGGCCTGCCAATACCAATTGATCGAACTGCTTGCGAACAGCCGCACCGGTTAAGCCCAAAATGGCTGCCACTTCGGTAGTGGTTGATGGCCCATTATTGAGCAAAGTCCGTGCTGCGGTCGCTGCTGCGGTTCCATCGAATTTCACAACTCCATAGTTGCATAAATCCCTAGGTTTTGCACCTTGAGCCACGCTGAGCACTGAAAACCCCCGTAAGCAAACAACTTCTAATTGACTTAGGGTAAGACTATGCTCCCAGAAACTGCCATAAATCAACTAAAACTTAAAACTTGGCAGCGCCGCACCTTAATCGCCAATTTGGTGGCCCAGACAGGCATCGTGCTAACCGGAGCCATAGTGAGATTAACTGCCTCGGGCTTGGGTTGTCCTACCTGGCCAGAATGTGTCGATGGATCGATTGCCCCAACGTCGGCGCAAACCGAGTCATGGCATAAATACATTGAGTTTGGTAACCGTCTTTTAACTTTTGTCCTGCTAATTATTGCGATTCTAACAATTGTTGCGATTCGACAGCTCAATAAAACTCGAGCCAAGTCCGGGTTAAGTAAGCGCAGACCGCTTACTTTTCTAGCCGTTGGATCGCTTGTCGGAATTTTTGGGCAAGCAATACTCGGTGGCATTACTGTGCTGACAGGATTGCACCCGCTAACGGTCGCTGCCCACTTCATGGTTTCGATCGGCTTAATCACCGTTGCACAAGTCTTGCTAACTAAAGCGCAAGATCCTGATGATGCACCTGTTGTCAGCCTCGTTCCAAAGTCTCTAGCAATCGGAATGCAGATCCACATTTGGTTGGCGCTGAGTTTGCTTGCGGTTGGGACATTAGTGACTGGATCTGGACCACATGCAGGTGACACTGCGGATATAGTTCGACTTGGTTTCGATGAACGCACTATTTCTGCAATTCACGCTGACTTTGTTTTCTTGTTCGTTGGTTTAACCGTTGGTCTATTGATTGCCCTTACCGCAACTCGTGCTGATGCAAAAATTATCCGCCTAGCCTGGATCGTATTGGCCATTTGTATTGTCCAAGGAATCATTGGGTACACCCAATATTTCACAGGTTTGCCATGGGCGTTAGTTGCAGTACACGTTCTTGGCGCTTGCCTACTTTGGATAGCAACAGTTCGCTTTTATTTATCGCGAAACTTGCGAGGCGTTAGTTAAGAAACGGATCTATTCCGATTGCCAAAAAAATTAGTGACAAGTAAGTAATGGACCAGTGAAATAACTTCATTGGTTTCAAGTCGTCATGCTCTTTGCGTACTCGCGCTCGTAAGGCGTAGGCCTCATAAATAAATAGTGCCCCGAAAATTACTGCGCTCGCACTGTAGACCCAATTCATGTCTGCAATCGGAATTAGTAGCAACGTTATTCCAACCATTGCCCAGGAGTAATAAATGATCTGTCTAGCGACAACAGCGGGTGCCTGCTCTACTGGCAACATTGGAATCCCAGCAGCTGCGTAATCATCTTTATACCGCAGCGCTAGTGGCCAATAATGTGGCGGCGTCCAAAAGAAAACAATCAGGAACAAAATTACTGGCGCCCATGACAGGGATCCTGTTACTGCGCTCCAGCCAATAAGTACTGGCATGCATCCCGCTGCCCCACCCCACACAATATTTTGCGAGGTGCGCCGTTTAAGTAACAGCGTGTAACCAATGACATAAAACGCGATCGCGATAAAAGCCAAAAAGGCACTTAAGTAATTCACAGTTAGCGCCAGTGTCAAAACTGAGATTAACGACAGAATAATTCCAAAAATTACGGTATTTCGACCACTGATTTGACCGGTCGCTGATGGACGGTGAGCAGTTCGTTGCATTAGGGCATCGATGTCACGATCTAAATAACAATTCAGGACGTTTGCGCCACCTGCTGCCAGGGTTCCGCCAAGCAAAGTCCAGGAAACTCGTGACCAACTGGGGAAACCGCCAGCAGCCAAAAACATTGTTGGAATCGTTGTGACCAGCAGTAATTCGATTATTCGCGGTTTAGTCAAAGCTAAGTAGGACCGCCATGTTGGGCTTACGAAATTGGGTTGCGCACTGGCTGGTTGATCAAAATCAGTGAGACGCGAAGACACATAATCAGCCTACCTGCGCCTATTGCTTGTCGCGAACGGCCAGTAGATAGCCTTAACTGGTGAATGATTTCATCTGGTCCGAACGCGACGATCAAGCCGTAGTTTCTGCTCGTGTGCTAGCTATGGACAGTGTGCAAAAAGTAGGAAATGGGCATCCAGGAACTGCCATGAGTTTGGCTCCGATGGCGTACTTGCTCTTCCAAAAATGGCTCCGGCATGATCCAACCGATCCAACATGGCAAGGCCGGGATCGTTTCGTACTTTCAAATGGTCACAGCAGCATTACCCTCTACATTCAATTATTTTTAAGTGGCTATGGCCTTGAACTTGCTGACTTAAAGTCCTTTCGTACTTGGGAAAGTTCGACTCCTGGCCATCCAGAATTTGGTCACACCCAAGGCGTGGAAGCAACTACTGGACCACTTGGTACTGGTCTTGCAACCGCAGTTGGCATGGCCATGGACGCGCGCTACGTTCGCAATTTGCTTGATCCCGCTGCGCCTGCTGGCTCAAGTATTTTTGATCATCGGATTTGGGTAATCGCAGGCGATGGCTGCTTACAAGAAGGCGTGACATCGGAAGCTTCCTCGCTTGCAGGACATCAACAACTTGGAAACTTGGTGGTGCTTTATGACGATAATCACATCAGCATCGAGGGCGACACCGAAGTTTCCTTCACTGAGGATGTCCTAGCGCGCTACCGCGCATACGGATGGAATGTGTTGCATGTTGACATGCAAAGCGATGGAAGTATCGATGTACACGCATTGGATAGTGCGATAAGTGAAGCAGTGAGTCAACGTGGCAGGCCAACACTCGTGCGCGTGCGAAATATCATTGGCTGGCCAGCGCCAAATTTGCAGAACACTGGAAAGATTCACGGTTCCGCACTAGGCGAAGCCGAGGTTGCTGCGACGAAGGAAATCCTTGGCGTAGACCCCTCTGCCAGTTTTCAAATCTCTGATGCCTTGCTCGCTCACACTCGAAAAGTTTCCCAGCGTGGAGTTGCTGTTCACAATGAATGGATCAGCGACCTAGCAAGTTGGTCGAAAGCGAATCCCGATGCCGCAAAACTTTACGATCGCCTCTTAGCGCGTGAGTTACCGAATGATTGGCACACTTGTATTCCACGTTTCGAGCCTGGATCATCGATAGCTACTCGGAAAGCCTCCGGTGACACCATCAATGCCATCGCTGCCGTTTTACCTGAACTTTGGGGTGGCTCCGCTGACTTAGGTGATAGCAACCTGACTTCAATTGAACATGGAAACTCATTTCTGCCCAGCGATAGCGCAATGCCAAACGCAAATCCCGGCGGTCGGATCATTCATTATGGAATTCGCGAGTTCGCAATGGCGTGCGCCATGAATGGCATGGCACTGGGCGGTATCACTCGACCATTTGCTGGTACATTCCTAGTCTTTAGTGATTTCATGCGCGGAGCTGTTCGCTTATCGGCACTGATGAATATTCCAGCCACATACGTCTGGACACATGACTCAATCGGATTAGGTGAAGATGGCCCGACTCATCAACCAGTTGAGCATCTTTGGGCTCTGCGCGCGATACCAAATTTGCATGTGATCAGACCAGCTGATGCGAATGAAACGGCAACTGCCTGGCGTTTAATTTTGGAAGCCAACCACCCAGCGGGTATTTGTCTATCTCGCCAAAACTTGCCAGTGATTGCAAGTGATGCCACGAGTGATGTTTCCAAAGTTGGTAAAGGCGCATACGTAATATCGGAAAGTTCCGGCGACATTGGCGTAATTTTGATTGCTACTGGTTCCGAAGTGTCATTGGCTCTAGCTGCGCAAGCCACACTAGAAAGTAGCGGGGTTTCAACTCGAGTTGTATCTGCGCCTTGCTTGGAATGGTTTGATAATCAAAGCGCTGACTATCGCGAATCCGTTTTACCTAGCAAGGTCACGGCGCGCATATCGATCGAGGCTGGAATTTCGCAAGGCTGGTGGAAATACGTGGGCTCGGCAGGTAGGTGCATTAGCTTAGAACATTACGGAGCATCTGCCGGAGCAGAAAAACTGTATGAAGAGTTTGGTATTACCAGCGAAGCAATCGTTGTTGCAGCGCAAGAAATCCTTAACTAGATTTTTTTTTACCGCGTAAGTTTGCAAGTGCCTCATCAAGAATGCCTTTTCCGTCTTTGTTGTTGCGACGTTCTTTTACATAAGCTAAGTGAGTTTTGTATGGTTCGGTCTTTGCCAGCACTGGCGGATTTTCTTTATCAGTTCCAGCTGGTAAGCCACATTTTGGGCAATCCCATTCTTCGGGCAGATCAGCATCGTGGGCAAAACTTGGTGTGGTCTCATGGCCTGCGGCGCAATAAAACGGCAAGTAGATCCGGGGAGCTGCTTCCCCGCGAACGGCTTCACCCATTGGGCCCGCTCCAACACGACTTCCGCGAATTGCACTACCACTAGCCATGTTTTACTCCTAAATTACTTACACTGATTTTAATAACAGACCTAAACCAACAATCGCAGCAGTCCAAATCAGGGCTAGTGCAATCGTGATTCGATCAAGATTTCTTTCGGCAACTGAAGATCCACCTAGAGATGAACTCATGCCGCCACCAAATAGATCAGATAGCCCGCCACCTTTGCCTTTGTGAAGCAAAACCAAAGCGATGAGTAACAAACTAGTTATTGCTAGAAGCACCTGAAAAGCTGCAATCATGAGTCACCTTCTAGAACTTCGGATAAGTCCATTCTACGGGTGCATCCGATAGCGACAAACCGACACGAATTCGTCTGGATCCAAAGACGCGCCGCCTACTAACCCGCCGTCAATATCGACTTCTTTCATTAGAGCAGCGACATTTTCCGCCTTCATGGAGCCGCCATAGAGAACTCGGACTTGATCCGCAGCGGAGCCATGTGTCTCACGAATTCGGCTTCGAATCGCGCCACATACTTCCTGGGCATCACTTGGGGTTGCTACCTCCCCAGTTCCAATGGCCCAAATTGGTTCGTACGCAATTACCAGGTTTGCTACGTCAGCCGACGCAACGCCAGTCAAGGCCATGTCCAATTGGGCCAGAGTGAAAGCAACTTGCTCCCCTGCCTTCCTTGTCTCCAAGCCTTCCCCAACACACAAGATTGGAGTTAGGCCACTACGAAGCGCAGCCTGCACTTTGAGATTAACTTTTGGGTCATCCTCACCATGATTAGCACGACGTTCCGAGTGACCAACAATTACGAAAGTGCAACCAAGTTTTGCCAGCATTGGTCCACTTACTTCGCCAGTGAACGCACCCTTATCCGCAGTGGATAAATCTTGCCCACCGTATTTAAGCGCGATCTTGTCGCCATCTACCAAAGTTTGCACTGAACGAATATCAGTGAACGGTGGAATGACTGCTATTTCAAGTGCTGCGAAATCTTCGGCAGTAAATGTGTAAGCCAACTTTTGCACTAAAGCGATGGATTCAATGTGGTTTAGATTCATTTTCCAATTGCCAGCCATTAACGGGGTGCGCGCCATTTAGTTGTCCTCCAGGACTGTAATACCCGGCAATTTTTTGCCTTCGAGAAATTCTAAACTGGCGCCGCCGCCAGTGGAGACATGTGAAAATTGTGAATCTGCTATTCCAAACAATCGAATGGCTGCTGCCGAGTCGCCGCCACCTACGACAGTCATCGCACCAACTTTGGTAATAGCCAAAGCTAATGATTTTGTGCCAGTTGCAAACGCTGGCATTTCAAAAACTCCCATAGGTCCGTTCCAGATAATAGTTTTCGCATCTGAAATCTTGGCTACAAACTCGGTAATGGATTGTGGGCCAATGTCCAGACCCATCCAGCCATCTGGGATGTGATCGACCGAAACAACATCCGTGTTTGCATCTGGAGCAAATTTATCCGCGACTACAACATCAACGGGCAAGACAATGTCCACTCCTTGTTTTTTTGCCGTTGCTAAAATTGCCTTTACATTATCAATTTGCTCAACTTCAAGAAGTGAGCTTCCCACTGACTTACCCTGCGCAGCTAAGAAAGTGAAACACATGCCACCACCGACCATCAATCTATCTACACTTTGAATTAGATTTTCGATCACTTTAAGTTTGTCACTGACTTTGGAGCCACCCAAGATCACAACATATGGTCGCTCTGGGCTGTTCAACACTTTATTAAATACCGTGACTTCGCCATGCACCAGTAATCCAGCCGCGCTTGGCAAAGCCTGCGCTAGTTCAGTAACTGATGCTTGTGCGCGGTGAACCACACCAAATCCATCGCTTACGAACAAGTCACCCATGCCTGCCCAACAATTTGCCAACTCAGCGCGTTCACTCCTGTCCTTACTAGTTTCGCGCGGATCAAATCTCACATTTTCTAACATGGCAACGCTGCCGTTGGTTAAACCAGAAATGGTTGCCTGAGCACTAGCTCCGCAGACATCACTTGCTAACGCAACGTCACACTTGAGTATTTCGCCTAATCGAATTGCAACTGGCGCTAACGAAAACTTTGTATCTGCTGAGCCTTCTGGTCTACCAAGATGTGCCAGCAAAACTATCCGGGCGCCGCGGCCTCGTAAGTTTTCAATTGTCCGGATACTCGCTCTAATGCGACCATCGTCGGTTATCTGACCTTGTTCGAGTGGAATATTGAAGTCAACCCGGACAAAAACAACTTTGCCAGTTACCTCTAAATCTTCAATCCCACGAATTTGCATACCCTAAAGTTTTGATCCTACGAACTTTGTAATGTCAACGAGACGATTTGAGTAACCCCACTCATTGTCATACCAACCAACAACTTTCACGGTATTGCCCATGGCAATCGTTAGAGAGGCATCAAAAATACAAGAAGCTGGATCAGTAACTATGTCAGAGGACACAATTGGATCTTCGGTGTAACTCAAGTAACCCTTGAGTGCGCCGTTAGCTGCAGCTTTTACAACTTCGTTCACTTCTTCTTTAGTCACTGATTTCTTTAACACCGCTGTTAAGTCGGTCGCAGAACCTGTTGGGACTGGTACGCGCATGGCATAACCATCTAACTTGCCCTTTAGTTCTGGCATTACTAAACCAATTGCTTTTGCTGCGCCAGTAGTTGTTGGGATTAAATTCGTCGCGGCGGCGCGTGATCGGCGCAAGTCGGGATGTGGAAAATCTAAGATGACCTGGTCATTTGTGTACGCATGAATAGTCGTCATCAAGCCATGATCAATGCCGAATGCATCATGAATTGCTTTTGCCATTGGAGCAAGACAGTTTGTGGTGCAAGACGCATTTGAAATTACGTGATGATTTGCAGCATCATAAGTATCGTGGTTAACTCCCATTACGATCGTCACGTCTTCATTGCTTGCAGGCGCGGAGATAATAACTTTTTTAGCGCCGGCAGAGATATGAGCGGCTGCCTTAGTTGCATCTGTGAAATGTCCCGTTGATTCGATGACAATGTCTGCGCCCAAGTCTCCCCAAGGCAAAGCTGCGGGATCTCGCTCCGAAGTTACTGTGATGGTTTTACCCGCCACGATTATTGAACTATCTGTGAAATTTACTTCTTTACCAAGACGGCCCAAAATGGAGTCGTATTTAAGTAAGTGAGCAAGTGTCTTATTGTCGGTTAGATCGTTAATACCGACTATTTCAATGTCAGCGCCAGTTGCTGCGATTGCCCGAAAGAAATTACGACCAATCCGGCCAAAACCATTAATACCAACTCGTACAGTCATAATGAATCTCCCCTAAGCATTTCAGATTTCGAGTTAAGACATTTGGCCAGTAGTGCCAAAGGTATTTGTAATTATTGCTCGAGCATATCAGCGGTAAGACCCGCTTCAGTGTTAGGCATACCCATGTCAGATGCTCGCTTATCTGCCATTGCCAACAACCTACGAATTCGCCCAGCAATTGCGTCTTTAGTCATAGGTGGATCTCCAAGCGCGCCAAGTTCTTCCAAACTTGCCTGCTGGTGCGTTACTCGTAATTGTCCAGCTTCCAGCAAATGTGTTGGAATCTCATCACCCAGAATTTCAATAGCTCGAGCCGCTCGGGCACCTGCTGCAACTGCGGCTCGCGCCGAACGCCGAAGGTTTGCATCGTCAAAATTTGCTAAGCGATTAGCAGTTGCTCGTACTTCACGACGCATTCGGCGCTCTTCCCACGCCAAAACGGATTCATGAGCTCCAATCCGTGTCAACAACGCTCCGATTGCATCGCCATCACGAATCACGACTCGATCAACGCCACGAACCTCGCGAGCTTTTGCCACAATTCCTAGACGACGGGCACTTCCAACGAGAGCTAACGCAGCCTCGGGTCCTGGACAAGTTATTTCAAGTGATGAGGAGCGACCTGGTTCCGTCAATGATCCGTGTGCTAAAAACGCGCCACGCCATGCTGCTTCGGCATCGCACAAACTGGCCGAAACTATGTGCGGAGGTAACCCACGAATTGGCCGGCCACCACCATCGACGAGTCCCGCTTGTTTAGCTAAATTTTCGCCTTCATTTGCTACCCGCACTAGGTAACGGCTGCCTTTACGGATACCTGCGCCCGATAAGACTGAAACTTCACTCTCGTGACCGAAAATTTCAGCTAAGTCTTTACGCAATCGACGAGCAGCTTGTCCAGTATCAAGTTCTGCTTCTACAACGATTTTTCCACTGACGATATGCAAACCACCAGCAAAACGAAGTAGCGCCGAAACTTCGGCTTTACGGCAACATTTTTTAGTTATCGGTAGTCGACTTAATTCGTCCTTAACTGCCGCTGTCATTGCCATGAGTCAATCCTGCCATGAGCAAATATTGAAGCGAACGCCGAGGCTAACTCAGCGGGAGAATGTTGATCACTGGCGCCCTGCTTGTTTGCAACGCTAGCCCACTCAATTCGGGCCCCCGCAACTTTGGCAATTCGTTCTAATTCTGGTGTGTCTGCAACATGATCTGGGTCCGCTACGACCACGTCGACCCGAAAATTGGGGTAACTCGTTGCTAAAACCTCCAAGTAACGAGTTGCGCTGTAGCCATCGGTCTCACCTACTTGTGGGCGAAGATTCAGCGTCAAAATTCGCATCGCTCTGGTCTCGTGTAGGGCCTGTGACATTGCAGGAACTTGGAAGTGTGTCAACACACTGGTGTACCAAGATCCTGGACCGAGAACCAGCGCATCTGCGCTGCGGACTGCCGCAATTGCCTGCTGGCAAACCGCTGGGTTCAGAGGCTGTAGCCCAATACTTTGAATCTCATGCGCAGTTGTTGCAACTTGAACTTGACCACGCACTTCTTGGATCTCGCCTAGTTTTGTTTTAACCTGCGCAACGATTTCAAGTGGCTCAATACAAAGTGGTAGAACTTTTCCTTTAGCGTCCAAGAGCCGCGCTACCCAGTCAAGGCCAGCGACTACGTCACCAGTTTCTTCCCACAATGCGGTTATCAATAAGTTTCCAAGTGAGTGGCCATTCAATTGTCCGCTTGAAGCAAACCTATGTTGCAACACTCGGGCCCAAGTAGAGCCCCAGTCATCATCACCACAAAGCGCAGCTAATGCCATTCGCAAATCACCAGGCGGCACAACGCCAAATTCATCTCTTAGTCGCCCGCTGCTACCACCGTCATCACTAACGCCAACTACTGCTGTCAGGTGCGGAGTTACTCTGCGAAGTGCCTGCAAACTGGCAGAAAGCCCATGCCCGCCACCGAGTGCAACAACGACTGGTTGCCGCTGTGGTGCAACTGACATCTACTCGCGTCCCAAATCTCGGTGCACGACTCGAACTTCAACACCACTTTTAACAAGTCGCGCTGACAAGTTTTCTGCCATGGCGACACTTCGATGCTTACCACCGGTACAACCCATGGCAATAGTTAAGAATCGTTTACCTTCACGCAGGTAACCATCTTCAACCATGTCAAGAAGGTCAGCATACTTTGTTAGAAATTCTTGAGCAGTTGGAAAACCTACGACGTAATCGTTAACTGGTGCATCTAGTCCAGTTAACTCCGTTAGTTCCGGATCCCAATAAGGATTTGGCAAGAATCGCATGTCCGCAACTAAGTCGGCATCAACCGGAATTCCGTACTTAAATCCAAATGACATGATCGTTACTCGAAGTGCGTAGTGTTCATCATCGCCAAATGCGTTTTCAATCGACCGTCTTAGTTCATGAACATTTAAATTACTTGTATCAATTACAATGTCAGCATCCGCTCGCAGATCACGCAGTAGTTCGCGCTCGCGTTGCACTGCTCCTAACAAACTGTCATCACGTTGTAACGGGTGCGGTCGGCGTGATGATTCATACCTGCGAACTAGCGCTTCATCTCCGGCCTCTAAGAACAGAACTCGCAAGTCATGCCCAGCGGATTTAATGATGGAAAGTGATTCGCGAAGTTCATCAAAGAGTTGACCACCTCGCACATCAGCAACGAGTGCTACTTTATGGGATCCCGTGCGCTGCAATACGTAATCCACGACATTGATCATCAGAGTCGGTGGCAAGTTATCTACTACGAACCAGCCCATGTCCTCTAAAGCTCGGGTCGCGGTAGAGCGACCTGCCCCAGACATACCGGTAACCAATATGACGTCGATTGATGTCTGCTTATCGATTTGCTCACTCACGATTCAATTATCTCGCCAGTTGCAGTGTTCACAGACATTACCTCGCCATTGGACTCACTTAAAAACTGCCAGATCTGCGCGGCTTGGATTGGTCCTATACCTGCAACTGTGGCTAGTTCCTCAACGTTGGCCTGAGCAACATTTTTAAGTGATCCAAAATGTGCTAGCAGCGCTTTCTTCTTCACTGGGCCCAAGCCTGGAACGTCATCTAAGGCACTGTCCACCATTCCTTTGGAACGTCGGTTGCGATGCAGCGTGATTGCAAATCTATGTGCCTCGTCTCGCACCCGTTGTAGCATAAATAACGCCTCACTATTGCGCGGTAAAATTACTGGATACGTAGTGCCAGGGCGCCAAATTTCCTCCATACGTTTCGCAAGGCCAATGACATGCATGTTCCCTACTCCACTTGCCTCAAGTGCTTTTGCCGCAGCATTTACTTGCGGCAAGCCGCCATCAATCACCAATAGATTTGGCCGATACGGCCTCAGTTCCTCATGCTCTTTAAATCTACGAGTAACCACTTGTGCGATAGAGGCGGTATCGTCACGCGGATCTGTAATTATGAATTGCCGGTAATCCTTCTTTCGCGCAATTCCATCCTCAAATACAACTAAGGAGGCAACGACATTTGTCCCCGAAATATGCGAGACGTCAATACATTCAATTCGAAGCGGAGCATCGGGCAATCCGAGCGCAACCTGTATTTCAGCCAGTGCTTTACTTCGAGTAACAAGATCTGCAGATCGTTTAGTTTTATGGATAGCCAACGCCCCACCAGCATTAGCTATTACGGTCTCCATCAAAATTCTTTTATCCCCACGCACTGGAACTCGCACGCTGATCTGCGCTTCCCGGATGTCGCCTAACAAAAGCGCCAAGCTAGATGCACTTTCTGGCTCATGACTTACCAAAACTTCAACCGGGATCTCTTCCTTTGTTGCTGCGGCATAAATATGCATCAAAGCATCAGTCATTAAGGATTCACTTGTTGCTTCAACCGCATTTTCCATAATGAAGCCTCGTTGCCCAACTATGCGGCCGCCGCGAACTGAAAAAACTTGTACTGCAGATTGCAAATCATCATGGACTAAACCAACAACATCGGCATAAGTGTCATCGGGTAAAACTACGACGCTCTTTTCGAGTACTCGCTCAAGAGCTGCAAGATCATCTCTTAGAACCGAAGCCTGCTCATAATCTTGAGCCTGTGAAGCCAGCTTCATTCGAGTCGATATGTCAGTAATGATTGCCTTGGAATTACCGGACATGAAAGACATAAATTCTTTGACCAACTCACGATGATCTGGTGCGGAGATTTTTCCAACGCAAGGTGCACTGCATCTGTCTATGTGCGCAAGCAGACAAGGTCTACCTGCTGCCTTTGCATTTCGAAACACACCAGCCGTGCAACTTCGCACTGGAAACACTCGCAGCAAGTGATCTAGGGAATCGCGAATTGCCCACGCTTGAACATAAGGTCCAAAATAAGTGTTGCCTTTGCGCTTATCACCTCGATAGACATAGGCACGAGGAAATTCTTCCGCTGTTGAAAGTGCTAAGTATGGATAGCTTTTGTCGTCGCGATATCTAACATTAAAATTAGGATCAAATTCCTTGATCCACGCATATTCAAGTTGTAGGGCTTCAGTTTCCGTGCGAACCATAACCCAATCCACGGATGTCGCAGTATTGACCATAGTTTGAGTTCGTGGATGCAGGTCATTTCCAAAGTATGAATTTAATCGACTTCGCAGATTCTTTGCCTTGCCAACATAAATCACGCGTTCTTGCGCATCTCGCCAACGGTAAACGCCTGGACCTACTGGGATGTCCTTCGGTTTCTCTGATGACTGCACAGCAGTTACTTACTTGCGGACTTTCCAGCCGCGAGAAGGGGTTTCAAAAATGTCGCAGTATGACTGGTTTTATGTTTTGAAATTTCTTCAGGGGTGCCCGACACGACAACCTTGCCACCGCCTGAACCGCCCTCTGGACCCATGTCGATAACCCAGTCGGCAGTTTTAATGACATCCAAATTATGCTCAATCACAATCACGGTATTTCCTTTATCCACCAGAGAGTGCAAAACAATTAGCAATTTACGAACGTCTTCGAAGTGCAACCCTGTTGTTGGTTCATCGAGCACATAAACAGTGCGACCAGTTGAACGCTTTTGCAATTCTGAAGAAAGTTTTACGCGCTGCGCTTCCCCACCACTAAGTGTCGTTGCGGGTTGACCAAGTCGAACGTAGCCCAAGCCAACATCAACTAAAGTCTGCAGATGGCGAGCAATCGCAGGAATACTCGCAAAGAAGGCTAGTCCTTCCTCAACTGGCATGTTAAGTACATCTGCGATGGTTTTATTTTTGTAATGAACTTCCAAGGTTTCTCGGTTATACCGAGCGCCATGACAAACTTCGCACGGTACGTAAACATCCGGCAGGAAGTTCATTTCAATTTTTAAGGTGCCATCTCCTGAGCAGGATTCACAGCGCCCACCCTTTACGTTGAATGAAAATCTACCTTGCTGATAACCGCGCATTTTAGCTTCTGGAGTCTCTGCAAATAGTTTTCGTACATGATCAAATACGCCAGTGTAAGTTGCAGGATTTGAACGAGGCGTACGACCGATAGGACTCTGGTCAACGTGGACCACCTTATCGAGTTGATCAACACCTTCAATTTTCTTGTGCCGACCTGGTACGGTGCGCGCGCCATTTAAATCTCGAGCTAATACGTTGAACAGCACATCATTTATTAGTGTGGACTTTCCAGATCCAGATACTCCAGTGATAGCTGCAAAAACCCCAAGAGGGATTTCCACCGTTACATCAGACAAATTATGTTCGCTCGCATTGAATATCTTGAGTTTACGACTTGGATCTACTGGCCTTCGTGAAACCGGAACTTCAATCTTGCGCTTACCTGACAAATATTGCCCAGTAATTGATTCTTTCGTTTTGATCAGCTTTTCGTATGAACCACTTGAAACTACAAAGCCACCGTGTTCACCTGCGCCCGGGCCAATGTCCACAATCCAATCCGCCGTTCGAATTGTGTCCTCGTCATGCTCAACAACAATCAATGTGTTACCTAAATCGCGTAACCGAAGCAGAGTTTCAATCAGTCGGTGATTGTCACGTTGATGCAATCCAATACTTGGTTCATCGAGTACATAAAGCACACCAGTTAATCCGCTGCCAATTTGAGTAGCCAGGCGAATTCGTTGCGCCTCCCCGCCAGCTAAGGAACCAGCAGAGCGCTCTAACGAAAGATAGTGCAAGCCAACGTCAATCAGGAACGCTAAGCGCTCGTTAACTTCCTTTAAAACCCGATCAGCAATCGCACGCTCGCGAGGAGAGAGTTCTAGTTTCTTTAAGAATTCCGCGCACTCACCTATTGGTAATTCCGCAATCTGAGCAATGCTTTTCCCGTTCAAAGTCACGGCTAACGAAAGTGGCTTTAACCGAGCACCATTACAAGCTGGGCAGGGAACTTCCCGCATGTAACCCTCTAGCTTTTCTCGACTGGAATCACTTTCTGATTCCTGATGCTTACGTTCGATGTACTGAATCACACCTTCGAAGCCAGTTGAGTAAGTGCGTTGGCGGCCGTAACGATTTTTATACTTAACTTGGACTTCATGATCATTGCCGTGAAGTAATGCATTGCGCGCTTTAACCGGAAGTTTTTTCCACGGCACATCAAGGGCAAATTCAAGCTCTTTGGAAAGTCCCTTGGTTAACCTGAAAAAGTAATCGAATATGTGTCCAGATGCCCAAGGGTCGATTGCTCCCTCTTCCAGCGTCAAATCTGAATTTGGAATTACTAAGTCAACATCAACTTCCATTTTGTTTCCGAGACCAGCACATTCTGGGCAAGCACCAAATGGCGAGTTGAACGAAAATGACCTTGGCTCAAGCTCTTCAAATTGATTGCCATCGAAAAGACAAACTAGGTGCTCACTAAACATTCTTTCCCGGTCAGGATCACCTTCAGGCAGATCGACAAACTCAAGTGTGACCAGCCCGCTAGAAAGGCGAAGCGCAGTTTCAACACTGTCCGTTAATCGACGCACTGCATCAGGCTTAACGGCAAGGCGATCAACGACGACTTCAATTGTGTGCTTTTCTTGCTTTTTTAGAACTGGCGGTTCTTCTAGCGGATAAACCACACCATCTATTCGCGCGCGCGCAAATCCTTGTGATTGCAAACTCCGAAACAGCTCCGCGTATTCGCCTTTACGTTCACGTACTACTGGGGCAAGCAACTGAAATCTGGTACCAGTCTTAATTTCCAAAATTCGGTCCACAATTTGTTGTGGTGACTGGCGGGCAATTGCCCGACCGCAGTTTGGGCAGTGTGGCCTACCCGCGCGAGCGAACAGGAGTCGCAAATAATCGTAAACTTCGGTAATCGTGCCAACTGTTGACCGAGGATTTCGGTTTGTTGATTTCTGGTCAATTGAAACGGCCGGCGAGAGTCCTTCGATGAAGTCAACATCTGGCTTGTCCATTTGCCCAAGGAACTGACGAGCATATGCTGAAAGCGACTCTACATAACGACGTTGACCCTCAGCGAAAATGGTGTCAAAAGCGAGCGATGATTTGCCTGAGCCTGATAAGCCAGTGAAAACAATTAGGGCATCTCTGGGCAAATCGATGTTTATGTCTTTAAGGTTGTGCTCTCTAGCTCCACGAACAATTAACTGGTCAACCACGCCTCTATGTTAGTCGGCTGACTCATTCGGCGCATCGGTAAGCCGTCCAGCATGCGCACGCGCAGCTGGATCTTTACGCACCTTGATGATGCTGGCTACCGTTGCAAGTGTAAGAATGCCAGCGATAACCGCAAGTGAAAGTGGCGTCGAAATTTTAGGAATCGCATCCACCTGTTCGTGACCAAATAGCAGGATCAACTTTATGCCGATAAATACCAAGATGGCGGATAGCCCAAGTGATAGGTACACAAGTTTGTCGAGCAAGCCTTTGACCAAGAAAAACAAAGCCCGCAATCCAAGCAGCGCAAAAGCATTTGCCGAAAAGACCAGGAATGGCTCCTTAGTTACTCCAAATGTTGCGGGGATGGAGTCCAAGGCAAATAGCAAGTCAGTACTCGCAATGGCAATCATCACCAGAAGCATTGGGGTGCCGTAGCGTTTTCCAGCAACGCGAACCGTCAACCTTGTTCCGTGATATTCATCGGTAATTGGAACCACTTTACGAATTCTCCGGATGATCGCGTTCTCGCCTGGATCTGGATCTTCATCCCAGTGCTTGAAGAGGCTGTAGCCAGTCCAAATAAGAATCGCACCAAAAATAACGAAAGTGAAGGCAAAGGCTTCGATAGCTGCAGCGCCAATTGCAATGAAAATTCCTCTAAACACAAGTGCGAGCAATACTCCAACTAACAAAACGCGCTGATGGAAAATGCTCGGTACGGCAAACTGGGCCAGAATAATTACAAAAACAAAAAGGTTATCGACCGATAAGGACTTCTCGACAAGATACGCCGCGAAATACTCCGTGCCGAAAGTTGATCCATATCTTTGCCATACCCAAACACCAAAAGCAATTGCAATGCCAATGTAAAAAATCGAAAATGCTACTGCTTCCTTGAACATTACATCGTGTGGTTTGCGGCTAACTGTCACGAAATCCAGGATTATGAGCCCAGCGATAATTCCGATTAGTGCGAGCCATAACTCTAAACTGACGCTCATGTAAATAGTTCCTTAAGTTAATGAATCTTCATCAGGTATCAGCTCAAGAGCCTCACCGCGATGTTCGATAGATTCTGTCGTTATTTGGGCAACCTCAGATTGCAATGCTAGCGATGGATCACGCTTAACTGCAGTAAGGCTCGTGACAACTGTTACCCCTAAAGTAAACAGGATAAACATCAAAGATTGTGCAATGGTCACGTGCGGCACGGCTAAATCTGTCGTACCGTCAAGTGCCTCTAGGAATAGCTTTATGGCAATGAAGCCAAGAATAATCGCTAGACCCTTTGCTAGGAAGATGATTTTGCCAAGCAAGCCATCTAGCAGGAAGTACAGCTGACGTAACCCCATTAAGGCAAATGCATTGGCCGCAAAAACTAAATATGGTTCTTTAGTAAGGCCAAAAACTGCTGGAATCGAGTCCAAAGCAAATAGTAGGTCTGTAGTGCCGATCGCCAAAATTACAAGAAATAACGGCGTGATGTGTCGTTGCCCCGAAATCTTTACCGTTGCCTTAGTTCCGACATACTCGCGCGAAGTTGGGATATATTTCTCAGTTAGTCTGACGAGACCATTTCCTTCCAGATCTCGCTCCTCGCCATGAGATCGCCAAACTGATATCGCGGTGTAAAGCAAGAAGGCTGAAAATACGAAAAAGGTCGCACTAAATCGTGAGATTGCTGCAGCACCCACCACGATAAGGACGCCACGTAAAACTATGGCAAGTGCCACACCGATAAGTAACACTCGGTGCTTCAAGGCTTCTGGAACAGCGAAGGATGAGATTAAAACTATGAATACAAATAAATTGTCCACTGACAAGCTGTATTCGGTTATCCAGCCCGCTAGAAATTGTTGTCCATATTCGGCGCCAAAATAGTTCCAAACGAAAACCGCAAAGACTAGCGCGCCAATAATGTAAGCCACCACCCATCGTGCGGCTTGCTTTGGTCCAAACACATGTGGCCGGGCATCCACCACGACGAAATCCAGAATGAAGGCTCCTGCCAAAATTCCAAATGTGATTGCCCAGACAAGGGGCGTTACTTCCATTGCTACATCTTATCTAGGCGTGGCCAGCAAGCATTCATGCATAGCCAGCGAATATCTATGCGTGGCCAGCCAGGGTCATCTGTCGTAACTCTTTCTTCAGTTCTGAGATTTCATCTCGTAATCTTGCAGCGAGCTCGAATTGCAATTCACTAGCTGCAGTATGCATTTGTTCACTTAGTTGATCGATTAGATCCCCTAGGTCCCGCGCCGGAATGCTTCTTAGATTTTGTCTAACTGAGGTTGGAACCCGCATGCCAGATTTTTGATTAGCCATGAAATCTTCAGTGTCATCGTCTTCACGCGAAATTAGGTCTGTGATGTCAGCGATCTTCTTGCGTAATGGCTGTGGATCTAATCCGTGTTCTAAATTGTAAGCAACTTGTTTTTCGCGGCGACGATTCGTCTCATCAATCGCTACCCTCATTGAGTCTGTAATTTTGTCTGCATACATATGCACTTCACCAGAGACATTTCGAGCTGCACGACCAATAGTCTGAATCAAGCTTCTATGGCTACGGAGGAAGCCCTCTTTGTCTGCGTCAAGTATCGACACCAGCGAGACCTCAGGTAAATCTAATCCTTCTCGTAGCAGGTTGATACCAATCAACACGTCATATTCGCCTAATCGCAGTTCACGAAGGAGTTCCACCCGGCGCAAAGTATCGATTTCAGAATGCAGGTATCTAACTCGGATACCTTGTTCCAGCAAATAGTCTGTTAAATCTTCAGACATCTTTTTAGTTAGTGTCGTTACCAATACTCGAGTGCCGTTAGCTGCGCGAATCCGAATCTCATGAATCAAATCATCAATTTGACCCTTAGTTGGTTTCACTATGATTTCCGGGTCAACTAACCCAGTTGGGCGGATAACTTGTTCGACCACATCATCTTCTACTACCCCAAGTTCATACTTACCCGGAGTTGCTGACAGGTAAACGGTTTGCCCAACTCGATCTAGGAACTCAGGCCACTTCAACGGACGATTATCCATTGCGCTAGGAAGTCTGAAGCCGTGTTCAACGAGTGTGCGCTTACGAGATGCATCGCCTTCGTACATTGCTCCAATTTGGGGAACAGTTACATGACTTTCATCAATGACTAACAAGAAATCTTCTGGAAAATAATCGAGAAGGCAGTTTGGCGCCGAGCCAGCATCACGACCATCAATATGTCGAGAGTAATTTTCAATTCCTGAACAAAAACCTAAGTTTTGCATCATTTCAATGTCATACGATGTGCGCATTTTTAGCCGCTGGGCCTCGAGCAATTTACCCTGCTGTTCTAACTCTGGAACTCGAATGGCAACTTCCGCCTCGATCGCACTTATTGCCCGATTCATCCGCTCTGGACCAGCTGCGTAATGTGACGCTGGGAAAATGTAGATTTCATTGTCGTCTGTCAAAATTTCACCAGTGACAGGATGAAGCGACATTAATCGCTCAACTTCGTCCCCAAACATTTCAATACGCACTGGGTGCTCTTCATAAACTGGATACACCTCAATAGTGTCGCCGCGCACTCGAAATGTGCCACGGGTAAATGCCACATCGTTTCGGTTGTATTGAATGCCAACTAATTGCCGCAATAAGGCATCGCGATCTAAGGATTCACCCACTTTCAATCGGATCATTCGATCGACGTACTCTTGCGGGGTTCCAAGGCCATAGATGCAGGACACACTCGCAACGACTATGACATCTCTGCGAGTTAACAAACTATTTGTCGCACTATGTCGCAATCTTTCAACTTCCTCGTTAACTGAGGAATCCTTTTCGATGAAAGTGTCACTCTGTGGGATGTACGCTTCCGGCTGGTAATAGTCGTAGTACGAGACAAAATACTCAACTGCGTTATTGGGAAGTAATTCTCTAAATTCATTCGCAAGTTGTGCAGCCAGCGTCTTGTTTGGTGCTAACACAAGTGTCGGGCGTTGTAATCTCTCGATCAACCAAGCAGTTGTGGCACTTTTTCCAGTACCCGTTGCACCAAGCAATACAACGTTCTTTTCCCCTGCCTTGATGCGACGTTCGATTTCAGCAATTGCAGCTGGCTGGTCGCCTGCCGGTATGTACTCACTGATTACTTCAAAGGGTGCAACTGTGCGCTCTAAATCAGTTGTCGGACGTGTCATAAACCAAGACTACGGGCAAATCTGAGTCCACACCTTGAGCACATCAGCTCGCAACGTTTCCAACGAACTCGAGTTATCTAGGACATAGTTTGCAACTGCCCGCCGTTGTTCATCAGTGGCTTGATTGTTCATTCGGGCCACTATGTCGCTTTCTGCCAAGCCACGATCTAACAGTCGCTGGGTTCGCAGTGACTGTGGCGCGAGAACCACGATGACCTGATCAAATTGATGTTGCAATGATTTTTCAACAAGAAGCGGAGTGTCGTAAATTACAGTTGAACCCTCCGGCAGTGATTCGCGAATCTCGCTAACTTTACTGGCAACTGCTGGGTGCACAATTTCCTCAAGTTTCTTGAGTTTTATGCTGTCACCAAAAACTTTCCCGGCCAGAATTGCCCTGTCAATGTTGCCGGAAGAATCCAGAATTTCATCACCAAAATGATTTACCACTGATTCATACCCAACTTGGCCAGGTTCCAGCACTTCTTTTGCAATAGCATCGGCATCAATAACAACTGCACCTAGATCGGCAAACATCCGAGCAGCAGTTGATTTTCCACTACCTATTCCACCCGTTAAACCTAAATACATAGTTCTACCTTAACTTCCAAATTGTGAAACACCTGCAATGTTGAACTTAGAGCGCAGCAACGTAAAAAAGGGCCGCTACTGGAGTAGCGGCCCATTTTCTACAAACTTTATTCCGTCTTGTCGGCCAACTCACTGCGTAATGCTTGTAGTGATGCATCATCAGATAACGTTCCTTCTGATGTCGACTCTCCTGAGTAAGAAGATGGAACCTCAGCGTCCGCATTTGCAGCAGCATCTGCCTTCTTTGATTCACCAACTGCAAGCTTGTGAGCTTCCCACTTTGCATGTGCTTGGGCATACTGACGTTCCCATTCAGCTTTCTTCTCTTCGTTACCTGGTAACCATTCGTTGGTATCGGAGTCAAAGCCTTCTGGATAAATGTAGTTTCCATTTTCGTCGTATTGAGTCATGCCATAAAGACCAGCGTCGAATGAATCTGACTCATCAACGTCAACATCTTCATTTGCCTGACGAAGGGAAAGTGAGATACGTCGACGCTCTAAGTCAATGTCGATGACCTTAACAAACGTAGAGTCACCTACCTGAACTACTTGCTCTGGAATCTCAACATGACGACCAGCAAGTTCAGAAATGTGGACAAGTCCCTCAATGCCATCACTTACTCGAACGAAAGCACCAAATGGAACTAGCTTGGTAACTTCACCAGGGATTACTTGACCCATAGTGTGTGTGCGAGCAAAGTGCTGCCATGGATCTTCTTGAGTTGACTTAAGTGAAAGTGAAACGCGTTCGCGCTCGAAGTCAACTTCCAAAACTTCTACGGTGACTTCTTGTCCAACTTCGACCACCTTGGATGGATGATCTACATGCTCCCAAGAAAGTTCTGACACGTGAACTAGGCCATCCACGCCACCAAGATCAACGAATGCTCCAAAGTTAACAATGCTGGAAACAACACCCTTTCGGATTTGTCCCTTTTCAAGTTCGTTTAAGAAGCCGTGACGAACTGCGCTTTGTGACTGTTCAAGATATGCCCGACGAGAAAGTACAACGTTGTTGCGATTCTTATCAAGTTCAATAATTTTGGCTTCAATTTGCTTGCCAATGTATGGCGCAAGGTCGCGAACACGTCGCATTTCAACCAATGAAGCAGGCAGGAATCCACGAAGACCGATATCCATAATTAAGCCGCCCTTGACGACCTCAATAACAGTTCCGGTAACAATGCCATCTTCTTCTTTTATCTTTTCGATAGATCCCCAAGCGCGTTCGTATTGTGCGCGTTTCTTGGAAAGAATTAATTGACCTTCTTTATCTTCCTTCTGCAAAACAAGAGCTTCGATAACTTCACCAACAGTTACTACTTCGTTTGGATCGATATCGTGCTTGATGCTCAATTCGCGTGATGGAATGATGCCTTCGGTCTTGTAGCCGATGTCGACGAGTACCTCGTCGCGACTTACTTTTACAACAATGCCTTCGACGATGTCTCCATCGTTAAATGGCTTTATGGTGGCGTCAACGGCGGCCATGAATTCTTCGGCTGATGCGAAATCGTCAACGGTGATGGAGCTGGTCTTGTCAGAAGTGACAGTCATGTAAGTTATTGCCTCGATGCGGATAGATATAGTGCGGAAGTTGTATTCTTTCCTTGCGGATCCTGCGGAACTAGGTCTGTCCTTGGGCAAATAGCAACCTTCTAAGGATAGGCACGCACTTCTGCTGGGTCAAAACCGCCAAGTGCGCGAAATCCCCAAATATCGTTGCTAGGTCTGGCCAGTTGCAGACTTTTGGGCAACTAATGCCCTGCGGCCGCCCATGAAGTGCCAATTCCAGTGGAAACATCCATCGGCACCTGCAAGTTACCTACACTTTGCATGTTAGCAACTACCAACTCGGTGACGGATTCGAGCTCGCCGGGGGCGATCTCTACCACTAATTCATCGTGCACCTGGAGCAACAACCTCGATTTAACGCCAGCCTCTTTAAGCGCAGCTGCTACCCGGATCATTGCTACTTTGACCAAGTCCGCCGCTGAGCCTTGAATAGGCGCATTCAGTGCCATCCGCTCTGCCATTTCTCGCAGTTGACGATTTTCGCTGTTCAAATCTGGCAAGTACCTTCGTCGTCCCATAATCGATTCCGTATAACCTAACTTGCGAGCTTCCACCACGACGTTAGATAGGTAGTCGCGTACGCCACCAAAGCGTTCAAAGTAAGTGTTCATTAATGCTTTTGCTTGATCGTTGCCAATGCCTAATTGTTGCGCAAGTCCATATGCCGAAAGTCCATATGCAAGTCCATAGGACATGGCTTTGATTTGGCGCCTCATGTCTGCGTCCACATCTTTAGGCAGCACCCCAAACACTTGTGAGCCAACCGTAGTGTGTAAGTCTTCACCAGTTTTTAGGGCTGCGATTAGACCAGGATCATTTGAAAGATGTGCCATCACGCGAAGTTCAATCTGACTGTAATCGGCAGTTAGTAGCGTCTCAAATTCTTTACCCACCACGAAGGTGCCACGAATCGCAAAACCCTCTTCAGTTCTAATTGGGATGTTCTGTAAGTTCGGTTCCGTGCTTGATAAGCGACCGGTTGCTGCAACCATCTGATTAAAGCTGGTGTGAATCCGACTATCAGTGGCTACTGAACCAAGAAGTCCAGTGACCGTCTGCTTCAATTTACTTACTTCGCGATACCTCAACAGCGCAGTTAAAAGTTCATCGTCAGGAAACTTAGCAAGTAGGCCCTGCAGCGACTCCGCATCCGTGGTGTATCCAGTCTTAATTTTTTTCGTTTTCGGTAAACCACGCTCTTCAAAAAGTACTTCTTGAAGTTGCTTTGGTGATCCAAGGTTGAATTCATGACCCACGGTGTCATGTGCTTGCTTTACGGCTGCGGCACTATCCCCTTCAAAATTTTGCTCAAGCTTCTTAAGCGCCTTAACATCTACTGCTATGCCAAAACTTTCCATCTGAGCAAGAATAGAAATCAGTGGCAATTCGACATCTGTAAAAAGCTCGCTACCACCACGATTAGTTAATTCGGCGCCCAAGTACTCGCTCAGATCCAAAGTTGCCCGAGCTGCTAGCGCAAGTTCTTGACCTGAGACTTCAGTGGATCCATCCAGGGATAGCTGAGCACTTGAAGTGGTTGTCGATTCATCCAGCGACTTATTCAAATAACGCTGCACTAAATCTGGAAGCCCGAAATTTCTACCACCAGGTGAAACAACATATGAAGCAATTGCAGTATCAAAGATTAAGCCATTGAAAGAAATGCCTGCTGCCGCAAAAGCCAGCATTGGACCTTTTGCGTCATGGGTGATCTTTGGACTATTACTGGTTAACCAAGCAAGCAAGGGCTTACCACCATCAGCAATCGTGCACCAGACACTTGCTCCACTTTTTGCAACGAGGGCAATCGCGTCCAAAGTCCCGGTGCCACTACCCCAATTTCCTGCCACGCTATAAGCCAGTTCCTGCCCATCGTGGCTTTGCAGCCAAGCTGCCAGCTCATCAGCTTTAACTTGCTTTGTAACAACCTCGAAACCATCTGTAGCTTTTAGGTCAGCAGTCGCGCTAGGTGCTGCAAAAACTGTTTTTGCGTTCTTGCTTGGCTTTGATGGCGTGGCCGAAGTAGCTGGAGAACTTGAGGAAGTTGGCCAGGCGGCGAATAACCTTGGGCGAAGCGCTGAAAATTCAAGTGCGTCAAGTGCTGCGTGCACAATGCTCGCATCATATGCGCGCTTTGCATACGATGCGATGTTCGTATCAACAGGGGCGTTCTCGACCAGTCGATTTAACTCATAATTAAGTTGAACTTGCTCTAAGTTTGCCCGCAGCGCTTCGCCAACTTTTCCGCCGATTGACTCCGCAATTGCAATTATGTTTTCTAGCTCGCCATACTCAGTAATCCATTTTGCTGCAGTTTTTGGACCAACACCCGGGACGCCTGGCAGGTTGTCACTAGTTTCACCTACTAGTGCGGCGAGCGTTCGGTATTGAACTGGCGTAACTCCGTATTTTTCAAAGACTGACTCTGGAGTCATCAGAACCAAATCAGACATTCCTTTTCGGGGATAAAGAATTGTTACGCGCTCATCTACTAATTGAAATGAATCTCTATCACCACTGATTATGCTCACTGGGAAGTCGCACGCTTTTGCCAAAGTTGCCAAGATGTCATCCGCTTCGAAACCATCTGCCTCAACGACGCAAATATTTAGCGACTCGAGAACTTGCTTGATTAACTCAACTTGTCCCTTGAATTCTGGTGGAGTTTTTGCTCGAGTGGCTTTGTATTCTGGATATCTTTCGCTGCGGAATGTTTTTCGCGAAACATCAAATGCAACCACTAAATGGCTGGGTTTACGATCCTTAAGGACATTGACCAGCATTGAAACAAACCCGTAAACCGCATTGGTGTGCTGACCCGAACTTGTGGCAAAATTCTCGACAGGCAGACCATGAAACGCCCGATAGGCAAGCGAGTGACCATCCAAGATGAGAAACTCAGGGGTAGCATTCACATCTTGATCCTAGAGGGGTACCACTTGAGTCCGAGCCAAGAGAACCAGGCGCAGCACGTTGAGATTGGAGCCATGGCCGAGCGCATGGGAGTTACCATAAGTTTTGCCACTGCGGCGAAAGTGGTTGGGCACATGCCGGTGGAAGGTAACACTCAACCATTTGGCTTATTAAATGGTGGCGCCTCTATGGCACTTGCGGAGACCCTTGGGTCAATCGGTGCCCACCTTCATGTTGGGCCTACCCGCAGTGTTGTTGGTATCGACATAAATGGCACGCACCATAGGAGCGCAACTTCCGGAATTGTCACTGGCACGGCAACTCCCCTAAGCCTTGGTCGTACTATCGCTGTCTATGAAATTGTCGTAACGGATGAAAGAGAAAAGCGACTTTGCACGGCGCGTTTGACCTGCCTGTTAAGAGACTTGCATTAACTCTTTTACTCCCTTATTCCTGATAACTTCCTGAAAGGCTATTGACATGTTCATTGGATCGGGCACCTTAATAAATGTTGTCGCCGTATTGCTTGGATCATCACTTGGCGTCTTTATTGCGCACCGGTTAACTGAGAAGATTCGTGATGTTGTAACTGATGGACTTGGTTTAGCAACTGGCATGATTGCCGTTCTTACGACTGCCGCAATAACTGATCCACTACTTTCACAAACACTAGGCGCTGGTCGTCCAGTACTAATTGTGCTTGCCAGCGTTGTTGTTGGTGGAATACTTGGCACAGCGATGCGCATTGAAGAGCGCCTCGAAACTTTTGGCGAGCGACTAAAGGCCAGGTTTTCTGGAAGCGATGGTTCGCGATTCACCGAAGGCTTTGTTGCGGCGTCATTACTCTTCTGCGTCGGTGCCATGTCTGTAATAGGTCCCATAACTGATGGGCTTGGCGGCGGAAATGAAATTTTAGTTTTGAAATCTACTTTGGACTTCTTTGCCTCAATTGCCTTTGCTTCCGTTTTTGGCTGGGGCGTGGCTGCTTCTGTGGTGACAATATTTTTATTTCAGGGAAGCTTGACGCTGCTCGGCTATGGTCTGGGAAACTTCATGTCAGAAGTTCAAGTTCTAATACTTAGTGCTACGGGCGGGCTCTTAATACTTGGAATCGCACTTCGCTTACTAAACATTAGGCAGATTCCAGTTGGGAATATGCTGCCAGCGTTAGTCATTGCGCCTGTCTTGGCTGGTCTTCTTTCCTGAGCAAGATTTTGTAATAAAAAATAGCCCCGACTCAAGTGAGTCAGGGCTATTTTTATAGATTGCTTAACCGCCTAGGTAAGCCTGGGCAATCGCTGGGTCAACGGCAAGCTTGGAGCCCTCACCCTCTATCTTCAAGTGTCCTGACTCAAGCACGTAGGCATAATTTGCAATACGAAGGGCAGCCAAAGCGTTTTGCTCGACAAGGAGAATTGTTACTCCTGAAGCACGAATTGTTTCAATCGTTTCAAAAATCAAATCAACTAAAACTGGTGCTAGGCCCATTGAGGGTTCGTCCATAATAAGTAGCTTTGGCTCTCCCATTAACGCACGACCAACAGCAAGCATCTGCTGCTCGCCACCAGACATAGTTCCTGCTTTTTGCGTTATGCGCTCGCGAAGGCGTGGGAAGAGTTCAAGCACCCGTTCCCGACTTTCCTTAACGGCTACTACATCTTTACGAAGGTAAGCTCCAAGATCCAAGTTCTCATCAACAGTCATCTTTGGGAAGATGCGACGTCCTTCAGGTGAATGGCAAATACCCTTGGCTACGATTTCATGCCCTGGCATGCCATCGATTTTTTCGCCCTTGAATTCGATGCTGCCCGACTTTGGGTGCATGAGCCCACTGACAGTGCGTAAAGTCGTTGACTTGCCCGCACCATTTGACCCGATAAGTGAAACAATTTCACCTTCGCGGACCTCAAACGAGAGCCCCTTTACTGCAGTGATTGCTCCATAGCCAACAGTAATGTCACTTACTTTCAGCATTACAGGTGTGTTTAAACGTGCCATTATTTGCTGACCTCCGAACCGCTCTTGCCTAAGTAGGCTTCAATCACTCTTGGATTTGATCTAATTTCTGCTGGCGTACCTTCAGCGATTTTCTGTCCTTGATCAAGCACAGTTACCCGTTCGGATACCTGCATAACGACACTCATGTCGTGCTCAATCAACAAAATACTTATGCCTTTGTCGGCCTTTAATTTGCGAACAAACTCTACGAATGTCGCAGATTCATTTGGATTCATACCTGCAGTTGGTTCATCTAGCAGCAACACACTAGGACGAAGTGCGAGTGCGCGAGCTACTTCTAGACGCCTTTGATCACCGTAAGAGAGGTTACGTGCATATTCGTGAGTCGTGTAACCAATTCCCACGTAATCAAGAAGCTCTTGCGCAAATCTGCGAGCTTCATCTTCTTCCGCGCGCTGTTTCTTGGTGCGGAAAATTGTGGCGTACACCCCAGCATTCATGTGTGAATGCATTGCAACCATAACGTTTTCCTGAGCGGTCATTAGTCCGAACAAGCGAATGTTTTGGAAAGTGCGCGCTACCCCACCCGCGGCAATGTCATGAACTGGATCGCCAGTGATCTCTTTATTGCCGTAAATGACTGCGCCACTTGTTGGCTTGTATAAACCGGTTAGAACGTTGAAGAACGTAGTCTTTCCCGCACCGTTAGGTCCAATTAATGAGACAATTGAACCCTGTGGAATCGTGAACGACACATCGTCAACGGCAACCAAGCCACCAAATTCAACGCGAATGTCATGAGCAGATAATGCTGCTGTGCTACTTAAGCTCATGCTTAATGGCTCCCAATCTTTGTGTCATCAGTGACTTTCTCTAAATCTTCAAGTTTATCTTCATTCATAACCATTCTCATTCGAGCTTCTGGCAAGAAGCCTTCCCGGCGGAAGAGCATCATCAGTACCAAGAGAAGTCCAAACAACAAGAACTGGTAAGAAGGAAAATTAAATTTAGTATCAAAGGTGTTGTTGATCAAGTTACCAACTTGAACTAGTCCAACTGAGTTAACCCAGGCCAGGACTGTGGCGCCAACTACGACTCCCCAAACGTTACCCATTCCACCAAGAACAACCATCGCAAGAATGATGATCGAGATTACGAAGTTAAATCGGTCTGCGTAAACGCCACCAATCAAGATCGCAAATCCAACTCCACCGATACCGCCGCCAACTGCGCCAATTGCATAAGAGGAAAACTTGGTGCGCCAAAGTGGAACACCCATCATGCTCGCAGCTAATTCATCTTCACGAATTGCCAGCCAAGCGCGTCCGAGACGACCATCGCGAAGTCGGATAGAGAAAAAGATCATTGCGCCAGCCAAGAGCGAAACCATAAGGAATTTCTCAGGCAGTGCGAAAGTACCAATTTCATGGCCGAAAAGTAAAACTGCATCCAGGCCGCCGATACCTTGCGCACCGTTTGTAACGTTGAGGCCAAAAATGTTTGAGCCATTCAACATGAACTGCGGGATGATTTCGCCAAAGCCCAGAGTAACTAGCGCCAAATAATCACTCTTTAGGCGAAGCGTTGGGCCACCGATAATGACGCCCCAGATTGCCGTAAATACGCCACCGAGAATCAGCACCAGGAAGACATGGAAGTGAATTCCCATCTCGAGTCCTTCGCGAGGGTTGCCAAAGAAGTTGATTGATACCTGATTGAAGAATGGTGACATTAACCAACCAGCAACATACCCACCGAGTGCCCAGAATGCTACGTACCCCAAGTCAAGCAACCCAGCGTACCCAACAATGATGTTGAGCCCCAGTGCCATCAAAATCCAAATCATGATTTCAGCAAGCGAGTTCAGTGAAAACCAGGCGTTAAAGAAACGTTGCACCTGGGTATTCGTGTTAGGTAACACGAATACATTGAGCAGGAAGATGACCGCAACTATTGTGCTAAAGCCAATAGCCCACTTCTTGTTACTACTTCCGTGTGCGTGATGAGCAGCAGCTGTTGTGTTTGTCATGTTAAACCTTTTCCTGTGAAGACGTACCGAGTAGTCCACCAGGACGGTAAACCATAAGAAGGATCAAGATGCTAAATACCATAGTTTGGGACCAGCGTTGTCCAAGTCCAACTGCCAAACCGTCGTTGTAGGCCTGGATAAGTCCAACTAGAAGTCCCCCAAGCACAGCTCCATAAAGATTTCCCACGCCTCCAAGAACTGCCGAGGTGAAGGCAATCAAACCGAGTTGGAAGCCCAAGTTGTATGAAACGGTACCAATTGTTTGCGCCCACATAATTCCTGCTGCTCCAGCGGCGGCGCCAGCAATCGCGAACGTGAACGAGATTGTTTGGTTTACGTTAATGCCCATTAACCGCGATGCATCTTTATCTTGCGCAGTTGCGCGCATGGCGCGGCCACGACGAGTCTTGTTAACAATGAATGCGAAAGTAATCAAGATTGGGATTGTGATAATAAAAATTGCAAGTGTCTTGAAGGCGATTTCAATGCCAGCGAATTCATACTTAGTTGCTGGTAGAACTGTGAACACATTTACCGGAACTGAGCCAATCCACTTTAATCCAATCCACTGAAGTACGAAGGACATACCAACTGCTGTAATAAGGGGCGCCAATTTTGGTGCATTACGCAATCGACGATAAGCCACTCTTTCAATTGTGACGTTTACTATCGCGCCGAACGCCATCGTAAACAACAGCACAAGCAGTAGCAATGCGAAGTTTCTTGCACCGGGTTCTTTAGCGCCAAGTAGTTCAGTTAAAATTGCAAAACTAAACACTGATGTGAGCATGAACAAGTCGCCATGCGCAAAGTTAATGAGCTCAATAATTCCGTACACCAAGGTGTATCCAAGGGCGATCAACGCGTATAGCAAACCATTATTAATTCCATTTATGGTTACTTGCACGAATGCTCGCGGATCATTAACTAAATTCGAGCCAAGCCAGTAGGCAATCGCGCCTATGACTAAGAACATGGAAACTTTTAGCAATACTGCTGACGAACTAAATTTTTTCTTTCGAGCAACGCCTGATGCGACCGAAGTCATCTGCTTGATCTCCTCTTGATTGGTACCGAACTGGTGCTTGGCTTGATAGTGCTTTCCACTATAACTTGCTGATTTTAAGGAATTGGGCGGGATTGATAAATCAATCCCGCCCAAACCGACGTTACGTTAAACCAACGTAACTGTCTTGGCAATTAGTTGACGTCAAACGCCCTGATGTCAGTTTCTACGCCACCAGTCATTTGCTGGAGTGTCATGACGACCTTATCGACGTCACCTGTTTCTTGGTTCAAGCAGAAGCCCAAACCGGAAACTGACTCTTCAGCAGCTAGACAGATTTGCTCACCAGCAAATACTGCATCAAGAACACCCTGACGGGTACCATCTGATGCTGCAATTGCCTTCATGATTATCTGCATAGCCACGCCACCGTACATAGCGTATGAGCTGTTCGGCTCGTAGCCATACTTAGCAACATATGCTTCTACGAATGCCGCTGGAGCTCCGCCACCCTTGATGATTCCATCAAGTGACTTACCAGCGAATGTCATCCATAGGCCTTCAGCTTCTGGCATTTCGCGCAGTGCTGGGTAGCCGGAGAAGCCGTCTGGTGCCATGGATGGGAATACAGTGTTGTCGCCAAGAACTGCAGTCTTATCCTTAACTAGCTGAACACCATTGTTATCAAAGATGCCTGCGTAGTAAACGATGTCAGCGCCCTGTCCCTTTACTTTTTCAAAAGTAGAGGTATTGATTGAGCCAGCCTTGATGTCCCAACCACTGCGGATAACTGTTCCACCAAGCTTGGTGAACTCAGCTTCAACGGCGTCGGCTAGACCGATTCCGTATGCTTGGGTGTCATCAAGAAGTGCAAGCGTGCGCTTGCCTAGGTCGTTGTACATGTACTGAGCGGCTGCAGTTCCCTGGAAACCGTCATGTGCAATTACGCGTGCGTAGTTACGAGCACCTGATGGGTAGTAAAGTGCTGGTTCGCCAGCATCCCATTCAATCGTTAGGCCCGGGTAAGTGTTTGCATGTGAAACCATCAACATTCCAGCTTCGTTAAGAACTGGGATGATGATTTTCGCACAACCGGAGTTGTACGTACCCATAACTGCAACCTGGTTAGCGTTTGCTACGTGATCCTGTGCGTTCTTTGCACAAGCTGCATCGTCCCAAGCACCCTTAGCTGCTGTTGAATCATCATATTCTTTGATTTCAACTGTGTAGTCGCCAGCTTTGCCACCGGCTTGTTCAAGAACAAGTGCTACAACTTCGTTTGTTGACTTGCTGGCATCAGCTGAAGCGCCCTGCAATGGAAGGTCAGTACCTACTACAAGTACGTCACCACCAGCAGCTGTATCACTGCCACCGCTGCACGCAGCAAGTGCTAGTGCGCCGGCAAGAGCCAATGCACCAATTTTGATCGGCTTGATCATTTATATTTCCTCTCGTTGACCCGACGAATTCTTTT